>ENA-OUOG01002425-OUOG01002425.1-marine-metagenome-genome-assembly--contig:-NODE-2425-length-19326-cov-4.314822_pt1 | contig 19326 bp, 21 predicted proteins | sample MGYA00248635_ERZ508505 | MGnify/ENA primary metagenome ERZ508505 (study PRJEB26176, sample SAMN06267871) | marine metagenome | isolation source: Saanich Inlet, British Columbia, Canada | place: Pacific...
CGATGGAGGGACTCGAACCCACGACCTGCTGATTACAAATCAGCTGCTCTAGCCAGCTGAGCTACATCGGCTTTTTTCCTGTTTTTAAGCTAAAATTTAACCATAAAAAAGTCCGCTATTTCTAACGGACTGCAAATGTAAGGTTTTATTTTTTCTTTCAAAATTTTTTTGAAAAAAAATTACTAGGTATGAGATCTCAATTTTTCCTTTCTCTTTTTTAACTGTCTTTCAAGTGATGAAACTGCCAAATCTGCCCCTTCTTCAAATGATTTGCTTTGCTTCTTTACTACAAAAACATCTCCTGGCACACTTAGCTTAGCTTCAAATATTTTATTCTCTTTGTCGCTAGTATTTTCAACCTTTAAGTAAATATCTGTTTGGATAATCTTATCGTAAAAAAGATTTAGCTTATCAAAACGTTTTTGAATAAAGTCTTTTAACTTTATATCTGCTACAAAGTTGATGGATTGTGTATTTACCTTCATATAGTTCTAATTTAAGGTTAATGTTTTCTTCTTGGATGTGCTTTAGCATGTACTTTTTTTAGTTCGTCTATACTATTGTGCGTATAAACCTGTGTTGCAGCTAAACTTGCGTGTCCTAATAATTCTTTCAATGAATTTATATCTGCGCCTTCATTGAGTAAATGTGTTGCAAATGAATGTCTTAAAACATGAGGGCTACATTTTAGTTTTGTTGACGCTTTACTAAAATACTTATTTATTGTTCTATAAACAAGTGCCTCATAAACTTTAACCCCTTTTTGGGTTAAAAACATATCATCTTTATCTATAATCTTTTCGAGCTTTAATCGATAGTCCGTGTAAACTTTTATGCTATTAATAACTGAAGGAATTAACGGAATATATCTTTCTTTATTTCGTTTACCCAACACTTTTAAAGTAGCTTTTGTCATATCGACATCTTTTAACTTAATTTGAATTAATTCTATACGTCTAATTCCTGTTGCGTAAAATAATTCAACCATTAGTTTGTCTCGTGAGCTTTTAAAATCAGAAACATGATTAAGATCTTTGAAAACCTTTTCCATTTCATTTTGGGAAAAAGGAATCTGAACTTTTTTCTCGACCTTTAAAGCTTTATGTTTTTTTAAAGGATTTGTATTACGCAATCCTATCTTCATTAAAAACTTGTAATAAGAATTTAATGACGACACTTTTCTGTTAATACTTCTGTTTGTGATTTTTGAATTAACTAAGTCTACGACCCACTGTCGAATAATATTATATTCTATATCTTCAATATAATCACCATTATAAGCTGTGTCTAAAAATTGTTGCAAGCTTTCCAAGTCTTTTAAATAAGCCCTCGCCGTATGCTCGGAATACTTTTTTTCTAGCAATAAATAATCTGAAAATTTTTCTAAAGACATGTTTTCCTCTTCTAATGATGAAGATACTTTTTTTTAGTGATATAATTATTAATGCTATAAAAAATCCCGTTGCTAAAAAGATAACAACGGGATTTTAAAATTTAGTGTTAATTATTACATATGCTCAGCATCTCTTAAACCTTGAACATATTGTGCTTTTTGAATTTGTGACCTTCTAATTATTGAAGGTTTCTCAAACTGCTTTCGAGACTGCAACTCGCGACGCACACCAGTTCTATTGAACTTTTGCTTGTAGCGTTTTAAAGCTCTTTCTATATTTTCTCCAGTATTTACTTCTATCTTTAACATAGGTCTTAACCTCCTTTCTTTTAGAATTTTTGCGGCGCAAATATAAAAACAAATTCTACTTTTTAAAACTATATGTATTAATCTTTAAATAAGGATGCTCGTTTAGATAAATCATCAATCATTTCTTCATCTTCTTCACTTTCTAAAAGAATATTATAATTACGCCAAAAGTCCTTGTTGTATGGTTTAGTCATAAAAATATCCATATTCCAAGGCTTACTATTCAACTCTTCTTTAACTGAGGTTCTATCTAATATTATTTCTGTAAAAAGTATTTCTTGTACTGTGTAATAGTAACGCTCTTCTTTATTGTATCTATCTATTTCTTTTTGAGTTACTTTTCTATCTGTTTTTAAACCAACATTTACGAGTTTAGGTGTTTCATAATACATATAATTAGGATACATTTTATCGTTGTACTCCATGTAGTTAATAATGAGTTTATGATTGGTCTGTGTTCCGAAAAGTCGCTTACTTCTGCTTTTCTGTTTATCAGATGCGGCAACTAACTCATACTCTACACGTTTGATGGCATAATTATCATAATATATATAGAACCATCCTTGCGCCTTGTAACCTTCGTTATACATTCCCTCGGTATCTAAACCTACAAAATCTGTACTTTGATCAATTTTAATTTTATAAATTTTGCGACCATCATCAACTAAGATTGTGTCCAACTTAAATTGATGAGTTTCAAGAATATTATCTCCAAAAACTGATTTGGCCTCTTGGGCATTTCGAATTAAATTTAATTTTCCTTGAAATATGTTCTGAAGTCCATTAACCCTTGTGTCATTCCATTTGATAGCATTTATGAGTTGTAGCTTTGACACATCTTCTCTGTTTATGTCTTGCGCCCTAAGTCTGTTTTGCTTTGCGATTCTATTTCTATAAGATACATAAGAGAAAATACTATCTACATTTCTTAAATCATAGCTTTTACGCATTTCATCTACATTAATTTTTAATTGCTCACTACTCTTTGAGCCATAGCCAGAATCGTATAGCGTAATTGCACTCTCAATGAGCCATTTGAACTCTAAATTATTTCGTTCTTTATGACGAAGAAATCCTTTTTGGAGATATGCAGAATCGGGCAGATTTTGAGATAGTCGTTCAATAGCTTTAAGGACAATACCATTTCCTGTGGTTGGTCTTGGGTCTGCCAATATTACGACCTCATCTAGGGATGCGACATCTTCAAACAAAAAGACATCTTGAGCATTTTGAAATTCTTCTATAGGAATCTTAAAGCTTTTAAAACCAATAGAAGATACAATCAAAGTATCTTTCTTATTCACTGACGGAATCGTTAATGAAAATCGACCATCACTATTACTTATCGTCCCAATGGTCGTATTCTTAACATAAATACTAGCATTTTCTAGAGGTTCTGCATAGACAGAGTCAATTACTTTTCCTGATATCTCTACTTGTGAGTAACCCAAAAAGTTTAAAAAAGTAAAACCTAAGAATATATAAAAATTGAAATTATTATAAAACATTGTTAGCTGATTAAGTCATTTATATATACTTCATGGCAAATACCATTCCGCAGTCTATAAACTCCAAAACTAGCTAAATTATTTTATGTGGCAGGTTTATAATCTTTATTATCAATGACCATTTTTGCAATTATTTCGCGTAGGATCTCTGAAGTACCGCCACCGATTGGCCCTAAACGACTATCCCTTGCCATACGCGCCAGCGGATATTCTTCCATATAGCCATAACCTCCTAAAAACTGCAAGCATTGGTAAATAACATCATCAGCCATTTTGGTAGACTGTAATTTAGACATCGTAGCTTCCTTAACAACATAATCTCCCATATCCAATCTTTTTGTTACATAGTAGTTGAATTGTTTACAAATTTCCATTTGTGTTTGACAATCCGCAAATGTGTGACGCAAGGCCTGAAATTTATCTATTGTTCTTCCAAATGCAGTTCTTTCGGACATATATTGTTTGGCATATTCTAACGCATATTCTGCACGTGCATGTGCATTGACACCCATTATTAAACGCTCTAATGCAAAATGCTGCATGATGTATGAGAAACCTTGATTTTCTTCTCCCATTAAACTTTCTGCAGGAATGGTTACATTATCAAATGCTATTTCACCAGTGTCTGAAGCTCTCCAGCCTAGTTTATCTAATTTGGTTGCAGAAATACCTGGTATATCTCTATCCATAACAAAAATACTAATGCCTTTATTACCAAGTTCAGGATTGGTTTTGGCAGAAACTATCAAATAGTCACTGTAAACACCATTAGTGATAAACGTTTTAGAACCATTAATCACATAACTATTTCCTTTCTTAACAGCTGTCGTTCGCATCCCTGCAACATCGCTCCCTCCAAAAGGTTCAGTTATACATAAACAGCCAATAGCATCTCCCAGTGCACTGGGCGTTAGATACTTTTCTTTCTGTTCATGGTTACCTTCCTTGTTGAGATGTGTCATGGCTAAATAGGCATGTGCCCACATTGCTGCAGAAAAACCGCCTGAATTAATACGTTGTAACTCTTCTAATAAAATAACCGTATAGAATAAATCTAAATCAAGTCCACCATAAGCTTCAGGAGTAGCCAGACCAAAATAGCCCATATCACCAAATTTCTTCCAAATAAAACGTTCAATGTGTCCAGTTTCTTCCCATTTATCGATATGTGGAACAACTTCTTTTTGTAAAAAATCTCTTAAACTTTCACGAAACAAGTCGTGCTCTTCGGTGAAGTATAATTTTGACATCTATTAGCAATTTTATTAGAGTTGCAAATATAACCTAATAATATCTAATTTTTTGAGAGGGAAATGTTCAACTTTTGTTAAATCATTAATAGTTTTAAATCCCTCGCGAAGTGTTCGTTCTTCAATTATACTGTTGGCAATTTCATAATCTATATAAGGAATGGTCACTAGCTGATTTCTATTCGCTGTATTAAGATTGATTATGTTAATTTGCCTAGGTGTTTTAACTACAAATTGTTCTTTAATTCGTTCTATAACTTCTGTGGTTAAACCCCATATTTCTGTTAATTCTACCTCAGACACAAATCCGTTGAATCTTTCTCTGTAGGCAATAATGTTTTCTGAAAACTTTTCTCCAACACCATATATTTTTTGCAACTGTTGCGCTGTTGCTGTGTTTAGATCTGTTTTTTGAGCAAACGATTTTGGTGTATTAGTACTTGAGTAAGCATTATTATAAACTTTTGGTTTAGGGTTAGTTACCCATTCTGGAAACTTAAAATAGGGTGATATTATTGCAAGTAATGAGTCTGAAACTTTTGTGACTTTTTGAAACTCCTTAACAGAATTTACCCATTGGTCTTTAGCCCTAAATTTTAGAAGGCGATCAATTTCTTCATTTGACATACCTAAAGTGTACCCTTTATAATCTGTTATAAAATTTGGATTAAATGGATAAATCTTAGGTACATTATTTTGAAGTGCTACTTTTCGCAAAGAGTCTACTTCTTTCCTGTAATCCTCTAATGCTTTGTCTGACAATGTATGCTTTACATCAGAAGAAAAATCTACAAAAAAATAAACACACTGCGCTACAACTATGAGTACTACTAATAAAAAAATCCCACTACGTTTTTGTTTAGAAAACTTTAAGTGGGATTTCATATCTATTCAAATTTATTTAAGCTTTGTTAGCTTTTATTGCGTCCAAATAGCGTTTAAGTTGCTTTCTTACAATAGGGAATAAGAAAAATAACCCAACCATATTAGGGAATATCATAGCAAATATCATTGCGTCAGAGAATTTCCAAATTGACCCCATACTCGCAGCTGCACCAATAACAACAAACAATAAGAACAAAATCTTATATACCATATCTGCAGTTTTTCCTCTTCCGAATAAGAATTTCCAAGATTGCAAACCATAATAAGACCATGATATCATAGTAGATACCGCAAACAATACTACTGCTATGGTTAAAAATATGTTTGAATAAGGAATGTATTCTGCAAAAGCTTTTGATGTTATCCCAGCACCCTCATATCCTACACCATCAATAAAGACAACTCCAGAACCATCACCACCATATTCAAAGAAGCCTCCGAAATTAAAAATAACGATTACTAAAGCAGTCATTGTACAAATTAGGACTGTATCGATAAATGGCTCTAACAATGCTACTAATCCTTCAGAAGCAGAATATTTTGTTTTAACTGCAGAATGGGCTATCGAAGCAGAACCTGCACCAGCTTCGTTTGAAAATGCTGCTCTTTGAAAACCAACTAATAAAACACCAATTAATCCACCAACGCCAAAAGCTGTTGGATTAAAAGCTTCTCTTACAATAAGTCCTATAGCATCATCAATTAAACTAAAGTTACTTAATATAATATACAGGCAAGCTGCTACATACATTACTGCCATAAACGGCACTACTTTTTCTGTTACTTGAGCAATACGCTTAATACCTCCAATGATGATAATACCAACTAATGCAGCAAGTACTAAACCAACAATAGCTCCAGCAGCAGTGCTTTCCCAGTTAAATAATTCTTTAATTACTATGGTTGCCTGGTTAGATTGAGCAGCGTTACCACCACCAAATGAACCTCCAATACAGAAAACAGCAAAAATTGCAGCTGCAACCTTCCCTAACGTTTTAAATCCTTTAGATTTTAAACCTTTACTTATGTAATACATTGGACCACCATAAACAACACCATCTTCTCCAACATCTCTAAACTGAACACCTAATGTACACTCTACAAATTTTGTAGACATACCAAGTAGCCCACAAACAATCATCCAAAACGTAGCCCCAGGACCACCCAAAGCAATTGCCAATGCAACACCGGCAATATTTCCATTACCAACAGTTCCCGATACTGCTGTTGCTAGTGCCTGGAAATGACTCACTTCGCCTTCTTCACTTTCATCTTTTATGGTCTCTATAGAATCTCCTCCAGGTGTAGAATCTCCATAAGCTGTTTCTACAACAGGATGATCAATAGCATCATATTTTCCTCTTACAACATTAATGGCCTTACCAAAAAAGCGGATATTAGGAAACTTGAAGTAAAGTGTGAAAAATAATGCACTACCAACTAGTAAAACTAAAACAAAAGGTATTTCCATTGTTTCAGATTTATATATAGGAAAGAAAATAGCATCAAAAAAACCGTCAGCAATTGGCTGAAATGCTTGATCAATTCTTTGATCCAAACCTATTTCTTCTGTTTCTTGAGAAAAATTTAATAATGGTAATAAAAGTGCAAAAATAGAGAGAAGAGACTTCTTCATAAATTTTAGTATTTGTTAGTTATTTTTTTAGTAGGCGACAAGATGCTAAAAAAAAATGATTTTATAAAGCTTACAGCGTTAAAATGGCTATAAGATTAGCCTATATTATATTCAGAATTCAATTTCTTAATCTGTTCTGGGCGTCCTAAAACAATAATTTTTGAGCCTGGTATAAGTTTGGTATCTGCTTCTGGATTTACGAGATAGTCTCCTTTACCATCTTTAAATCCAATTACATTACAACCTGTTTTTTTTCTTAAGTCGAGCTCCCTAATCGTTTTTACATTACTGGTATCGTACAATTGTTCTACTTTAACTTCTTCAATATTAATATTGTGCTCACCAACAATTCCTAAATTATCTATAAATTCAACTAAATCGGGTATAACAACTAATGACGCCATATGATCCCCTCCTATTCTGTCAGGTAATATTACGTTATTTGCGCCAGCCAGTTTTAATTTATTATAAGATGTTTCTTGAGATGCACGACTAATGATACTCATTTTCTTGTTTATTTGTCTAGCAGATAATACGACGAACAAATTATCTGCATCACTTGGCAATGCCGAAATTAATGTGTTTGCATTTTCTATACCTGCTTCATATAATATATCATCTTCATTTGCATTTCCCTGAACAAAAAGTAAATCTTCATCTTGAAATTTTTCTATAATCTCTTTATCTCTTTCAATTATTACAAAAGATTTATTGTAAGCCAACAATTTTTTGGCTGCTTGTTTTCCATTACGCCCAAATCCACAAATAATAATGTGATCAGACATATTATTAATCAGCTTTTGCATCTTCCTTTGTTTTATATTTTCGAAATTATTTTTATTTAAAATGTACTCTGTGATAATTGAAATTGCATAACCAACAATAACCACACTTGCCAGAATTAAAAAAATAGTAAATACCTTGGACTGTGTATCTAAAGGGTTTACTTCTGCAAAACCAACTGTAGTTATGGTAATGACCGTCATGTAAAGAGCGTCAATCCACGAATAATCTGATATAAACCTGTAACCTACAACCCCTACAAACATGATAACAATTAACATTATTAATGCTGTATATATTCTGGATCTAAATAATTTTATTAAAGGATTTCCCATAGACTATAAGTCAAATACCGAGCTTCTTTTTGTGTAAATAATATCTTTAATGCGTATCCAAAACGCTAAAAATAAATACAATGCAAAACCAAAACCTACCGTTACAAAAGTAAGATACATAAATGTTGTCCTTACGACCTTTGCTCTAATACCTATATTGTCAGCTATACGTTGACATACGTAAAAGCCCCGTTTTTGAAAATAAAGTAATAACTGGTAAAAAAAATTCATAATGCAAGTTATCTATTTTTCTCAACTAAACTATTACCAACTGCACATTGAAGGCATTTATTTTTATTGCAATATTCTGTTTTAAGCTGAATTAGCCCTTGTGATGTCATTGCAGATTTATCTAAATCTTTTAGACTCAAAAATTTATCCACGATACTGTTCTTTTCTATTTTTATAGATTTAATCAAATCCAAAACTGAGTCTACATTATTATTCCCAAGATATTTTGCATAGCTGAACTTGATAGGTATTATAGTATTTATTAAAAGTAAATCAATATAAGCGTGTGTCAATTTCTTTTTAGTTGACTTAGCTGTTCTTGAAAACGTGTAATGTGTTTTCCAAAAATTAGAGGTCTCTATGCCAAACAAAGCATAATAATCTTCTATGTTCTCAATTTCAATTATTTTCGAAAACAAATTTTGTTCTTTAAAATACAACATGGCAAATTGCGACAAACGAATAGTAGGAAAATTGGCTGGACGTAACCTAAAAAATTGTATCGGTAAAACACCTAAATTATCTAATTGAAATTTCTGTTTTATAAATTGATAGCGTTTTTTTAAATCACCAACATAAGCCTCTTGCACGTCTTCATCTAACAAATTGGTTTGACCAAGAAATAATGCTTCTAAATCTAAAACATCATTTTGTAATTTTCTAACAATGGAAAAATCAGTTGTATTGGCCAGACTCATAAAAGCGTCACCATTAACTTTAAGGCCAAAATTTTTACATAACATTTTATAAAGCACTGCTTCCCAATCGTTATTAGATTTCTCTAGGAGTTTATATATGTCTTTGGATTTTCGCTCTAAACGCTCTATATACAAACGCTCTAACCAATTATGTATTTTAAAATCGTTTACAAAATTAAAATCATTTTCACAATTAATCCAACTTTTAGATTGTATGAGCTTTGTATAATTTTGAAGTAATTCTGCATCTAAATAAGTCTTTAACTCTAAGGTTGGTATTTCTGAATTGTCTTTTCTAAACACTTCGGTATCATGCTCCCATACGACATGAAGAATGACATTGTCGTAAGCCTTATCATTTTCGTGATTATGGACATACCAATCTGAAGACTTAATGTGTATCTCCACATTACCAGCCCATTTCTGAGCATCAATTTCAATAAGTGCATTGAAGAAATCTGGACCAGAATTGTGATTATGCTGACCTAAATTAATTATAGAAAGATGTGCACCTCTTGTTGATTTTAAACCAATGGCACTAAACTTTTTGTATTTCCAGATATAATGAAGAAAGTCTTCTTGCATGCTCTAAAATAAAAAATCCCAAGCAATGCTTAGGATTTTAATTTTAAATTATTACTTGATTAGTCTATATAACCCATCTCTCGCATCCAATCGTCATTAAACATTTTGGCAACATACCTACTACCGTGATCATGAAATAAAACCACAACAACGTCATCTGGTCCAAAATGTTTTTTCAATTGCAACACTCCTTTTATGGCCGCACCAGCAGAATTGCCTAAAAACATTCCTTCCTCTTTAGCCAATTTTTGTGTATAAACTGCTGCATCTTTATCTGTTACTTTAGTAAAACCATCAATAACATCGAAATTCACGTTAGCCGGTAAAATATCTTCCCCTATACCCTCTGTAACGTAAGGGTAAATTTCATTCTCATCAAAAATTCCAGTTTCATGGTATTTTTTAAATACCGAACCGTAGGTATCTATTCCCCACACTTTGATATTAGGGTTTTTCATTTTTAAATAACTACCCACACCAGAAATGGTCCCTCCGGTTCCAACACCCACAACAAAATGCGTCACCTTACCATCCGTTTGCTTCCAAATTTCCGGACCAGTTGATTTAAAATGTGCTTTACAATTGCTTGGATTATCATACTGGTTAACGTACCATGAATTTGGTGTCTCTTCCGCTAAACGCTTAGACACAGAATAGTAACTACGTGGGTCTGTTGGCTCGACTGCAGTGGGACAAACAACTACCTCTGCTCCAACAGCGCGGAGTATATCCATTTTCTCTTTAGACTGCTTATCGCTTAATACAAAAATACATTTATACCCTTTGATTATGGCTGCTAATGCCAAACCCATACCTGTATTACCTGAGGTGCCTTCAATAATCGTTCCGCCAGGTTTTAATCTTCCATCAGCTTCTGCATCTTCAATCATTTGAAGCGCCATTCTGTCTTTTACTGAATTGCCAGGGTTAAATGTTTCATACTTAGCAAGTACAAGACATGGCAATTCTTCGACCAATTTATTCATTTTAACCATTGGCGTATTCCCAATAGTTTCCAATATGTTTTCTGCGTAATCCATTTCAATCTCATTTACTTTAAAGCGTCATACTTTTTAGCTTTGCAAAGGTAAAGCAAAAGTGAAGAGTTAAAAGTAAAATGCAATTTTTGTTTTAGTCAAATCTAATGGCCTTAACCGGAGAAATCTTAGATATAATAATTGAAGGGACCAATAACATTAAAAGACATAAAACAAAGGTCCCGAAATTAAGTAGCAAAATGTAATCCAGACTAATATATACTGGTGCTTCGCTAACATAATAGGTGTCAGGATTTAAAGGAAACAACTTAAAATATTTTTGGGCAAACAACAAGCCTAACCCAATAGCATTTCCCCAGAGCAGTCCCAATCCAATTAGGTAAGCAGCATTATATAGAAATACTTTACGTACAGACCAATTAGCTGTGCCCAGTGCTTTAAGTATACCAATCATTTGTGTACGTTCTAATATAAGAACGAGCAAGGCGGTTATCATATTTATACCAGCTACCAGTATCATAATAGCAATAATACCATAGGTATTGTTATCAAAAATCTCTATCCAACTAAAAACCGAACTGTATTTTTCTTTAATTGTTGTCGCTTTCATAAGTGATGGCACCTCACGATATACTTGTTCTCCTTTTTCTTCAATTTGAGAAAAATCATCAATAAAAATTTCAAACGCTCCTACTTGGTTAGCTTCCCATTTATTTAATCGTTGAATGTGCCTAATATCTATAAGGCAAAATTTTTCATCTAATTCTTGGAAGCCGGAATTGTAAATACCAACTACTTTAAACTTACGGACGCGCGGAAGCCGATCTACGTTTTCAGAAAAAAGTGTTTGAAACTCATCACCCACACTAAAACTTAATCTTTTAGCCAGATAATCAGAAATCAGAATTTCGTTATTGAGTATTCCTGAAAAATCAGGTAACCTGCCATCAATTAAAAATTCTTCAAAATAATTCCAACTGTAATCCTTACCAACCCCTTTAACTACAACACCTTCAAAATCTTTTTCTGTACGAATTAAAGTAAACTTATTTGCCGTACCTTGAATATGTCTAATACCATCTACAGCATTGAAATTTGGATAAAAATCTTGCTCTAAACTAATAGGGACTTGTGATTCGTCTGATGCATTAGTATCATAATTATCTACAATAATATGCCCATTAAAAGCCGCTACTTTATCTCTAATTTTTTCTTGAAGACCTAAACCAGTTGCTATAGCAATAAGCATAACAATAATACCAATAGCAATAGCAGCAATACCAATTTTAATTATTGGTGCCGATACACTACTTTTATACGATTTACTGCCAATTATACGTTTGGCTATAAACAACTCAAAATTCACGTGACATGAGGTTTAGTAATTTCAAAAATACAGTTTTATTTCAGATAAGTCTTACGATTATTTTAGTAATAATTGGATGTGGAAATGGTAAAAACAATAGTATTGAATTTACTGAGTTGAATCCTGAAATGATGGGACAAGAAAATGCAAATACTAGTATTAGTGTTGGTGCCAACCAAATTGGTGAATACCTACAACTATTGAAAGGAAAAAATATTGCTATTGTTGCCAATCAGACTTCTGTATTGGAGGTCTTAGAAAGGCGTGCTGTAAATTCTTCAACCATGGGAAGTCAAAAAACCACATACCATATTGTAGATTATTTACACGAATATAGTTCTATTTCTGTTAAGAAAGTATTTGCTCCAGAGCATGGTTTTAGAGGAAAAGCAGATGCAGGTGAATTGGTTAAAGATGGTATGGATACTAAAACAGGATTACCCATTTTATCGCTTCATGGAAAACACAAGAAACCTACAAAAGACCAATTGCATGGTATTGATATCCTGGTTTTTGATATTCAAGATGTAGGTGTGCGCTTTTACACTTACATATCTACATTACATTATGTGATGGAGGCATGTGCCGAAAATAATATACCACTTGTAATACTAGACCGACCAAATCCAAATGGCAATTATGTCGACGGTCCTGTTCTAGAAAAAGAACACAGCAGTTTTTTAGGTATGCATCCTGTACCTCTAGTTCATGGTTTGACTATAGGTGAATATGCTCAAATGATTAATGGCGAAAAGTGGCTTAAGACTGATGTTACCTGTGATATATCGATTGTTGAAGTAAAAAACTACACACACAACTCTACTTATAGTTTACCTATAAGACCTTCGCCGAATTTACCAAACGACCATGCTATTGCACTCTATCCGAGTTTAGGATTGTTTGAAGGCACTCATATTAACGCAGGCAGAGGTACCGAATTTCAATTTCAACGCTATGGCGCGCCGTTTTTAGATAAAAATTTTTATCAGTTTAGTTACACGCCAGTTTCTAACTTTGGCGCTAAATATCCTAAGCATCAAAATACGGTCTGCTATGGTAGAGATTTGTCTAATATAAAAGCAGATAGAAGTTTTACCCTAAAATATATCCTAGAAGCCTATAAAAATACTACTGACAAGTCCAAATTTTTTAAACCATCTGGTTTCACTTCTCATGCAGGCAATGCCTTATTACAACGACAAATAGAAATGGGTTTGAGCGAAAGTGAAATAAGAGAAAGCTGGAAACCAAAACTTGAAGCTTATAAATTAATGAGACAGAAATATCTTATTTACAAATAGGGATTACTTGCTCTCTTTAGGATACTCTTCAAGAATATTTACAACAAAAACAATACGTAATGGCGATTGTATTGCCACTAAAACATTACGTCCTTTTTTTAATTTATTGAGCGGCGGTTTATAAGAATTACTGTCTACTCTTACATTTACCTCCTTCTCTTTAGTATTATTCGCAGTGTACAAATAATTAATCTTTTTATCACTTTTTAGAATTAGTGTATCGTTGCTTTTGTTTAAATCGTGATAAAGTCCAGATGCTGTGATATTTTTGTTCTTGCGTATGATAGCTAATCCGTTTTGAGAAAACGAATCATGAGCAAAGCCTGCAAAAAGGATTGCCATTATAATGTGGGGGATATGTTTCATATATCTATTAAGTTAAACTATACGTTTATCTCAACAGGAATTAATTAATCCGCACAAATATATGATTTTTTATTTATTAGGCTTTTTCATGTTTTTTTTTTAAACAAATGTATAATCTAAATTAGCATTAGTCATCAGCAGAAAGCGTTGGCTTTTCGTAGGATTGGAAGGGTTGTTTTAATAGCGCTTTAATGCTACTATTTTTAGCCTCATCAGGAAACACATCCACACCATAAACTAATTTCTCACGATCCATATACCTGTAAGTTCCTAAAATTCTATCCCAAATTGAAAATATATTTCCATAATTAGAATCTGTATAAGGCAATCGATAGTGATGATGAATTTTGTGCATATCTGGAGATATTATAACATAACTAATGGCCTTATCTAAAGACTTAGATAATTTTATATTCGCATGTGTAAATTGTGTAAATATTAATGACATGGCTTGGTAAAGCATTACTATAGCAATGGGTGTTCCAACCGCAAAGACACCAAATAACGTAAAAGAAAACCGTATAACACTTTCTATAGGATGATGACGATTAGCTGTAGTTGTATCTACATTGTGATCTGTATGATGCACTAAATGCACCATCCAAAGCGGTTTTACTTTATGCTCTACATAATGCGCTAAATAGGCACCAAAAAAATCTAATAACAAGACGCCTAAAAGTACATACATCCATAACGGCATTGCAGGCAACCAATTGATGATGCCAAAGTCATTTGCTTTCACCCAATCTGCAGACAAAACTAATAAAAATGCTAATCCAAAATTTATAACAATAGTTGTTAGGGTAAAAAAGAAATTTGGCAAGGCATGCCGCCACTTTTTGTAGCTAAACTTAAATAATGGGACTGCTCCTTCAAGTAACCAAAAAAAAGTAATACCAGAAATTAAGAGCAAGCTTCTATGGAGTGAAGGTATGGTCTCAAAATAATTATAAATATTTTCAATCATTTTGGGTTTATATTTACTATTGCTTGCGCTAATTTAAGATTTAATAAAGATATGTCTTTCTCTAAATTAGAGAATTTTTCAGTTTCTCTCAACAATTTATAGGATGTATATTCAAGGAATTTCTTTAGAGATTTATTAGCATCTATTAACGCACTATCGTCTATTTTTTTTAGCTGTCTTAATACCTTTTTTGGCTTACCTTTAATTAAGTCCTCTTTTAGTTTTGTTAAAACTATGCGTTGACCCAATGTCGCTTTATTTTTTAATGCATTATCCGTTTCAAGAAACTGTTCCGCTTGAGAAAAATAAATGTTTGCTAGTCTTAAAATTTCTGGTCTCACCGATTTATTAACCAAAATGCTATAATCCAGATATTTAGAAGCTAAATAAAAGGACGTATAGAAGTCCTTTTTATTAAAATAATTAACCAATTCTTGTTTTAAATAAGAAGTATTTAGATTATATTTTCCTATAAAATTCGATAAATTTAGCACTTCAGAAACACTACCAGTGGTACCAAGTATGTTACCATTTGGATCTAGTATTTTTAAAGAATCATCATTAAAACTGTCTATATAGTTTTGATTGCGTTTGCCTTCAATTTCCTTTAGCATATCTTCATAGAAAACCTCGTCTACTTTCACAGGTATAAAATACGTCCACAGTAATTTGGTTAATTCTGGTGACTCAAAAATATTTTTTATATAGATATCTCTGCCTTGATCATTTTCCACAATTACAGATAACGGATATTCAGATGCCTCTTGCCAAACCATAAGTACTAATTTATTTTGACCTCTTGCCAATATTGTGGCTATTTCCATGGACTCCATCCAGTTTTGGGCAGGTAAAGCCAACGTAAAACCAACTAATAATAACAAAACAAATCTCTTCATAATTATAATTTTATATGTTGCTTCATAGCTTCAACAATATTATACGCCGCTGGACAAATAGCAACATTTTTAAGTGTTAGATTAGAAATTTGTTGAAACTTCTTTCTATCCGTGTGCGGAAACTCTCTACATGCCTTTGGCCTAACTTCATAGATAGAACAAAAGTTATCTGCTCCTAAAAATGTGCAAGGGACAGACTGAAGCACATAATCATTTTCTTCGTCTAACGTCAAAAACTGTTCCGTAAACTGATGTGGTTTTAATTTAAAATGCTTCGCTATTCTAGTAATATCCTTATCTGTAAAAAGCGGACCGGTTGTTTTGCAACAATTGGCACATTCTAGACAATCTGTACGCTCAAATTCTGCTTCATGCAAATCTTGCATCATGTAATCTAATTGCTTCGGAGGCTTCTTTTTTAGTTTTGCAAAAAAAGCTTTATTCTCCTTATGCTTATCTTTAGCTAACTTAGGTAGATTGTCTATATGGTCTTGCATTAGGTAAAGATAAAAATAATGCTTACGGTAGTCAAACACTAATTCATAAAAAGATGTTCTTTTTATCTATATTTGACTACTAACCAACAACATACTATGTTCAAATTCTTTCGGTACAACCGACAAAACTTACTCATAACAAATAAAACAGGTAAATATCTGAAATATGCCATTGGCGAAATCATCTTGGTCATGATAGGTATTTTACTGGCCTTACAAGTTAGCCATTGGAATAATGAAATTGCCGATAGAAAATTAGAAAAGCGCTATTTATCTGAGCTCATTTTAGATTTACGAACAGATTCTTTAGTCATTGCAAGAGCCAAAAAATCTTCTGACCTACAAGCTTCTGCAAAAAGTAAGCTTTTAGGCTATTATAAAGAACAGAAAATTAAGGAAGATTCTTTGAGATATTATTTTGATCAGCAATGGCGTAATGTTCCTAAATTCAACCCAATAACAACAACTTTAGATGAAATGAAAAGCACTGGTAATATTGGTGTGATTAAAAATACAGCTATTAGGCGAAAAATCTTAGAGACTTATAATTATTACACGACGCACATTAACAACATACAAGAAAGGTATTTAATACAACAAGATGCCTTAGGAAATCTGGTGCAATCCACTACCCCTGATATATTTATTAGCAATTTTGAATATTCTGGTGAATTAGATATTACATCTTTATTAGATAATTTTGAAGTTAAAAATCGTTTATTAGGAAATTACGCAAGTGGATTTAATGCTGCATTAGATTCTTTAAAAACTGTAAACGCAAAATTAATTACCGAAATTCGTTTGGAGTTAGAGCGTCATAAAAACTAAAAACACTTCGCGCCTACCTAAGAAATAGATATGATTAAATTATTCAGACATATACGCTACAACATTATGAGTGAAAACAAAACAGGCAGGTACTTTAAATACGCTATAGGTGAAATTATCCTAGTAGTGGTTGGTATCCTCATAGCCTTAGGCATAAATAACTGGAATCAAAATCGTTTGAGTGATAAGCAAGAGCTTACTTACTTAAGCAACTTAAAAGAAGAATTAGGCAACAATATTAAGCAATTGAGTGTAATCGATTCTATATACTCAAGCTTTGAAAAAAGTAATGAAGAAGGTCTCAATTTACTAAAAAACAATCCTTCCATTTATGAATTTAAAACTATAGACTCACTTATAGGTACCATGTGGATGACCTTCCAGGTTACTAATAGCACTTATGATGAAATGCTCAATAATGGAAGTTTTTATTCGCTCAACGATAAAGCCTTAAAAAGTCAAATAGACGAACACTATAGTCTCTCAAAAAGGTATGAAACTGCATTTTTAGAGCTCAATAGTACTGGTCAAAAAATTACGTACAATACACACATTTATCCATTAGAAGTATTATTAGATCGACTTTACCAAAACCCAATAAATTTAAACGGTATTGACACTACTTGGATACATCACTCAAATTCTAAAATTTACACTGGTTATTTCAGAAAAGTTAAATTCTTTCACTCATCAAGTAAAACAAGAAAGCGTTTAGTTAAAACCTTCACTAATAGTTGTAATAATCTGATAGAACAAATAGATAAAGAATTAACATACCATGATTAAATTTTTCAGAAAAATACGCTACAACCTCATGAGTGAAAACAAAACATCCAAATACTTTAAATACGCCATTGGGGAAATCATCCTTGTGGTTATTGGAATCTTGATTGCCCTTCAGATTAATAATTGGAATGAAAAAAGAAAAGAAAATAGACAAGAAATTGCTATTTTAAAAAGCTTACAAAATGATATTAAATCCGACTTAAGAGACCTTGATTTTTCAATTGAGTTTAAAAAAACAATGGTTAAAGAATACTCCAATTGCTTGGCTATCTTAACGGATAAAAAGGAAGGTACAAAAGAAGAATTTTTAAAAGATTTTAGAACCATATTACAAGTAGGTGGTGTTACATTAAATGCAACAACATTTAATAATCTTCAAAATAATGGCGAATTAAAATTGATTAAAAACAAAACTTTAGCAGATAGTATTGTTGGATATTATAATACCGATTACAAAGGCTGGGAAACGTCATTAAGAGATTATACCAGACATAATTTTGCACCGTACTTATTAGAATTCGATTATACCCCAACTATTGAAATGAAATTTATTGACCCACAATTACAACCTTTTGTTGAAAATTTCACAGAGAGTTTAGGAGATTATAAAAAAGAAGAACAACCATTAGAAGTTTATAAAAGCAACTATATGATTATTAATATGTTGCGTTTTAAAATAAGGAATGTTCTTGGCTTATTAGCTGCATACAACAGACAATATAAGTATGCCAACCTCATACATGAGAGTATAGAAAAACAGATTAATTAAAGATGATTAAATTATTCAGACATATACGCTACAACCTTATGAGTGAAAACAAAACAGGCAAATACTTTAAATACGCCATTGGTGAAATTATTTTGGTAGTCATTGGAATTTTAATTGCCCTTCAGATTAATAATTGGAATGAGCAGTCAAAAGCCAACGCATCTGCTAGAATACAACTAAGGCAATTGCACCAAAATATTTCAGACGATCTTATATTGTTAAATACATTAAATACTAATGCAACAAACCATTTAGTTTCATGCCAAAAGCTTTCTGAACAATTTCAACTCATAAAACCTTTTGATTCTTTAACCACAAGTTATATTATAGATAATTTATTTGAATTTAATTTTTACGGCAATACGTCCGCTTATGACAAATTAAATCAGAGTGGTGAGTTCTCTATTTTACCCAAAGCTTTACAAAGTGGCATTAAATATTACTACAACTTATTAAATCGTGTGAAAGAACGCGAAGAAATTTCCAATACATTTATAAAGAAAAGTTTAGAGCCACATTATTTTGATTATTACAGTATATATCACAGAAAAGGCAGCAACCAACATCCAATTACTAGCGACTATTACAAAAACGATAATAGAAAACCAATAGTGCTAGATGTAGAAAAAATAAAAAATGACAATAAACTGGCTACAATAATATTTGCAAGATATTATCAATTAAAAAATCAACTAGAGTCTTATAAAAAAGCTATTGAAAAAGGTAAAAAAATTCAAAAGGAAATTGAAAATAATCTAAATTTTAAAGATGATTAAAGATGTATTCGGAAAAGCCTTATTAGATTTCCAAAACGGCAATTATACTGAAGACCTCATCACGTCCACCAATATCTCTGATGAAGATAGCTTACCCCTTCCCTATTTATTTAGGCCTTATAACAAGATGCCAAAACTGGAGCAAAAAGCACTTCAACTCTGT
>ENA-OUOG01002426-OUOG01002426.1-marine-metagenome-genome-assembly--contig:-NODE-2426-length-19321-cov-4.000727_pt1 | contig 19321 bp, 14 predicted proteins | sample MGYA00248635_ERZ508505 | MGnify/ENA primary metagenome ERZ508505 (study PRJEB26176, sample SAMN06267871) | marine metagenome | isolation source: Saanich Inlet, British Columbia, Canada | place: Pacific...
TACGACAACGGCGGCTCGATAGCGGAGAAAGAAATCTACTCTTCCACACCGATGATCTACGACGTGGCTGCAGTCGAATTCTTGTACGGCGCTATCACTGACACAAATCTTGGAGATACGACATACTCCATCACGAATCATCAGCAGATCCAAACAATTGTTGACTCTGGGGGAACCGATACTCTCGATTTATCTGCGGTCCTTCACAGAAGCATCGTGGATCTGACACCTGGCTCATTATCAAGCGTGGGCTACGCTACTGAAGCGGAACAAGAGGCCTATTGGGCGACCCAAGGTTATTCACTTGCCGCCATGCAGTCTACCATTACAACATCAGATCTATTTACCGGAGAAGACAATTTTGGCATTGCCTTCAGTGCAACCATCGAAAATATTATCGGCAGTGAGGGAGACGACCAATTCACTGGAAATAATGTTTCTAACCAAATCACCGGGAATGGTGGTGATGACACAATTGATGGCGGATCTGGGGGTGGAACAGCTAGATACAACGGAAACATAGCGGAATATTCTATCGTTGACAATGGTGACGGCACATATACCGTGGCTGACAGAGTCAACGGGCGGGATGGCACGGATACCTTGCAAAACATCGAAACATTGCGATTTTCCAACGCCACTTACGATTTAGATTCTGGAACAGCATTTGATACTGCATCGTACAGCGGCGGCTCTAACGGCGGCGGCGTGAGTAATGTGTATTACTCCGCGTTTAATCGAATCGACTTTGGAACACGTGTGATGGCTCCTCACGAAATCGCCGAATTGAAAGAGTTATTATTCAATTCAGTGGGCGATGTATCCAATCTCATCGAAGAAGCGCTGCAAAGCTTTGTGAGCCAACGATCTTCGATGTCGACCGTACTCGATCGACTAGGAAGCTCCATCACACCGGGAGGTTCAGGGATGGAGAGCGAGACTGGATCTGGCGAAATTGCATCCATAGCGCGGGCAGAACTGGATAACATTCGGGCATCTGAAAACGCGCTGGCAATCAAGCAACAAATGCTAAAGGACTTACAAAGCGTCGTCGCTACGCAGCAATCGCCAACAGCAAATCAGGTGGCGAACCTGCTCTCCGCATCTCAACATCGATAGATCATTCCGCGTTAAGCTGGTCCGAGCCTGAGCTCTGGCTTTTTGTAAATCGTGAACCCACGTTGCCAACACGGCGAAAGTTTGTGGATCAATTCAACCCGCAAGATTCCCCGCTCGTGCGACTTAGAGTATAGATCTCACCCTCCTCGATTCTATTCTAAGCGCGCAACAATCCGTGTATTGTCGCTCAATCGATATAATCGTCCTCCAGTTAGACGAACATTAAAATGGCACGATTCATGCTGGGTATTGAAATAGTCGCAGATGTCGAATTTAGGTGAAAGCTATGGTACTACATGGGAAATCTATTCTAATTACTGGTGGGACTGGCTCATTTGGCCAACGTTTTGCTCGAAAAATATTGCGGGATCACCCTGAAATTTCAAGGATCGTAGTTTTCTCACGTGACGAGCTCAAACAATATGAAATGTCATGTAAATATGAGTTTAGAGACAACCCGCGCTTGCGTTTTTTCATTGGCGACGTTAGGGATTTACGCCGTCTAGCACGAGCGCTTGAAGAAATCGACATCGTGATTCACGCAGCTGCCCTTAAACAAGTGCCTGCGGCTGAATACAACCCCTTTGAATGCATCAAAACCAATGTACTCGGAGCTCAGAATGTCATCGAGGCTTGCCTAGACTCCAAAGTCAAAAAAGTCGTTGCTTTGTCAACGGACAAGGCTGCTGCGCCCATTAATCTTTACGGCGCGACTAAACTTTGCTCGGATAAACTGTTTACCGCAGCCAATCAGATCGTAGGTGATCGTAAGTTGCGTTTCTCAGTAGTGCGCTACGGCAATGTTATGGGATCGAGAGGATCGGTCATCCCTCTATTTCTCGAAAAGAAAAAAGAAGGTGTGTTACCGATTACGAATCCCCAAATGACGCGATTCAACATTAGTCTCGATGAAGGTGTTGAGATGGTGCTCTGGGCATTGAACAATATGGAGGGTGGAGAAATCTTTGTGCCGAAGATTCCCAGTTATCGAATCACAGACGTCGCCAAAGCTGTATGTCCTGACTGCGAACAAATTGTTGTTGGTAGTAGGCCTGGTGAAAAACTGCACGAAGAGATGATCACAGAGAGTGACAGTTTCAATGCCGTTGATCTGGGCAAATATTTTGCTGTACTTCCGTCAACAGCTGGTCGAGAGATAGATGATTATGCGGAGCGAAAATCAGGCAGTCGCGCCCAATCAGGAAAAGCTTACCGGTCTGATAACAATCCAGATTTTTTAGCTCCAGCAGAAATCAACCGTCTCATCTCGCAATTTGAAATAAGCTGCGATGAGTGACCTTCACAAGTACAGCTGCCAATCTTTAAACCAAGATGATATCGACGCGGTTGTCTCAGTTCTTCAATCAGAGTTTTTAACGCAGGGCCCAATTACTGAAGAATTCGAAAGCCACACGGCAAGCTATGTGAATGCGCAATATGCCTGCGCAGTAAATAGCGCTACATCTGGCCTTCATCTTGCTTTACTAGCCTTGGGGATTAAGCCAGGGGACAGCATTTGGACTACCCCTAACACGTTCGTTGCAACTGTAAATGCTGCTCTATACTGTGGAGCGTCAGTCCAACTAGTAGATATCAATCTCGAAACGCTCAATATTGACATTGACCTTTTGGAGACAAAACTTGACCACGCACAAAAATCAAAAATACTTCCAGCAGCCATTATTCCAGTGCATTTCGGAGGCTACCCCCTCGATATGGAGCGGATTGACAATTTGAAAAAGAAATATGGTTTTCAGGTAATTGAAGATGCCTCTCATGCCTTGGGCTCATCCTTTAACAACGAAGCTACCGGATCCTGTAAGTGGTCAGACGCTACTGTATTTAGCTTTCACCCAGTAAAGCCAGTCACCTGTGGAGAAGGAGGAATCATCACCTGTAATAAATTGCAGACTTTCGAATTGCTGAAACAACTGCGTTCACATGGGATACGGAGACAAACCACTTCTACGACAGGCAAATTGGCTTACGAACAAATAAGCATGGGCTTTAATTATCGACTTTCGGATATTCACGCTGCTTTAGGAAAATCTCAATTGAAGCGTGCTCGCGATTTCGTTCATACGAGAGCAGGAATCAGAGAACTGTACGAACAGAAGCTACACGGTTTTCCAATCAGTTTTCAAAAACTGGCTCAAAACTCTAAATCTTCACATCATCTCGCTGTTGTGAGGTTTGCAAACAAGTCAACAAGAGACCGAGTTCAACTGAGATTACAATCTGAGGATATTGGAACTAACCAGCATTACATTCCCATTTATCGTCACAGTTTCCATAAAACCCTGGGTGAGCTCAATGACTTCCCTAACATGGAAGCGTATTTCAAGACTGGTTTGACCCTCCCACTCCACGCAAAGCTGACGCACAGTGAAGCTTTGCATGTATGCCAGATCATAAAAGAGGAACTTGAATGAGCACCCACCCATTTGACGTTTTTTTAGAGCTTCAAGAGCAACAAAATGGTCAAGACTCAATATTCCAACCTACTACATTTTGGGAACGTGCAACCGATGAGCTAATCGAATGTTTGCGTGAAGACAACATTCAAGACTTTCGAAGAGACGCCGCGTGTTTAAGCTACTTCGTTCCAACGTATGGTTACCCTGGGTTAGGACTATCGAGTGATTTGCATTACGCGCTATCGAATATGGCCAAAGAATCGAAGACCGATAAACATAAGTTAATCATTGAAAGTTTTTTGAGCGGTCATCATCACGCATTGGCAGACTTTAAAGCTATAAAAAGTGCATGTGACAGCTCTAAGAACTATGTTTTCGACAAATTTCAAGAATCAGTGATTGGTAGCCCAATAGAACAATTTGCACTCGGAAATACTCTAGTATCTCGTGCAAGTCAGAACTATATGTTAGGACTACTTTTTATTCTAAGACACGATCCAGAAGCGAATTTTACAAACGTAATCGAAATTGGCGGAGGATACGGGGCGCTGGCAGAACTGCTTTTCAAAAGTTCTCTAGAAACGAGCACATTCATTAATTTTGATATTAATCCAACATGTATTTTCGCAGACTTCTATTTAAGTAAAGCGATACCGAAGTACCTTGCAGGATCAGTGCAACATGAATGGCCTCAAAAAGTGGACTTAAATTCTCTTAGTGGAGCTTTTATTAGACCGAACTGGGATGTGACAAAGCTTGAGGGAACGATCGATCTATTCGTCAATTTTCATAGCTTTCAAGAGATGGAGCCTGCCGTTACCCGCAGATATATTCAAGAAATGAAACGCTGGGAGCCTCAATATCTACTTCTGAGAAACATTAAAGAAGGAAAACAGCTTGCTACAGATGTAAGCGTTGGTGTCGATACACCCATTACCAGTCAGGATTATGAGTCTTGGTTACAGGATGAATATTCCCTTATAGACAAAGATAGTCTTATTTACGGTTTTGTAACAGCCGATGGTTTTCACTCAGAGATTTCACTGTGGCGTCGAAAATGAACGCAATCGTGGTAATTCCAGCTCGTGGCGGAAGTAAACGAATCCCTCGCAAAAATTTAGCGTTGATTGGGGACTGGCCGATGATTTCGCATACGATCAAAATTGCGGCTAAATCAGCAATCTTTCAGCAAATTTTTGTATCTACGGATGACCCAGAAATCGCAGAAGTTAGCGAAGCTTCCGGCGCCAGAGTAATTAAAAGGGCGCCAAAACTAGGTACTGACACCACTCCAATACTTCCTGTCATTCAAGACGCCATCGATCGAACGCGAGATTTGAATTACGATTATGTTTGCATGTTGTTGCCTACGGCAATATTTTTAGATGCTCGAATCATCGGTGAAGCAAAAGGTATGCTCGAGGCCGAAGAGAATGTTGATTACGTAATCACAGTCGAAGAGTATTCTTCCCCCCCACAGAGAGCACTCAAGCTATCCAATGGCGGCAGAATACAAATTCAACATAACGAATTTATCAATTCAAGGTCACAAGAATTAGAGGTACTCTATTTCGACGCAGGACAGATGTCCTTTGGGACAAAATTGGCGTGGGTTGAAGGCAGACATTCTTTTAACTCCAACACTAAAGCTATTTGCATACCTAAATATTCGTCAGTAGATATCGATACTCCTGACGATCTCGAATATGCACGTCAGTTATTTCGCATCAGGCAATGCCAATAATGCAGGAACCATTTAAGGTATTTGCAAGGTGCGATGGCAACGATCAAGTCGGTTTAGGACACGTGAGTCGATGTTTCAAAATAGCTCAACTTTTTGAGAATACAGACATAGAAACTATCTTTTTAGTCGCCTCTTCAAGTATTGGATACATCGAGAGAGTTACAAAGAGCGTATCTGTGATCGATCTCGGCACCCCTCCATCAGAACGTGCGGACGCATACGAAACTCTTAAGGTTTTGGAGGGGTACGACTCAGCCAAGCTACTGCTCATCGATTCTTACCAGCATTCTGCGGAATGGGAATCAATCGTCACATCAAACGATGTTTACTTGGTAGCCATCGACGATCGACTTATTCAGCATAAGGCCGATATCGTTATTAATTATAGACCGGGACTAAGAGCAGATCAGTGTCAACCGGCATTAAATCAAACATGGCTCACGGGTGCCCAATATTTTCCCAACACAAAGGCTCAGCCTCCCAAAAAACACAAAAACACAAAAGCCCTATTTTTTTGTGGTGGCTCAAGCAATTATGCTGAGCAGAGCGTTTTTTTCGAAACAGCAATTAAATGTTTCGCAAGTGCCAGTTTAGAGATTGACTTACTCGTAACGACTCAAGAAAGTAAATGTTATCTGCAGCATCTGATCCAACAACTACCGGCGAAGAGCCATACACAACTCAGACTAATCGACTACATTGACGATCTTGAAGACAGGATAAGCGAATACCGCTGGATTATCGGGCCTGCAAGTACAACGCTGTATGAGGGACTTATATCTGGCAGCATTGCCATTAGTTGCGCGCTCCAGCCCGAAACTATCGAACAATCAGAATCTTGGCTCCATGCAGGACACCTTTTGCATCTAGGACACTGCAAGCCTGACGATACGCACAAGATTGAACAATTCATCCACATCGCTATCAACAAACCCGACCAACTGCTAGAGCTTAGGAAACTAGCACCTGATCCTCTCCAAAATCGCACTAACACTCGACTAATAGAAGACTTGAGAGAAGCTTTTACATCTGGCGGCAAATTCCGTGAAACGTTTCGCAACCGACAGCAGCACAATCCGGACGGTATAAGGGCCTGTCAACTGACGGACATATGGCGTTGGCTCGAAGCCAGGAATCAACCAAGCGTAAGAACCATTAGCTCTGACAACGATTCAATTTCCCCTAAGTCCCACATCGACTGGTGGCTTATCCGCGATAAGCACAAATTTGTTGTTGAAAGAGATTCAATACCAGTCGCCTATTTCTGGCATCAACAGCATACCGATGCGAATGGTAACTTTTTTTGCGGCGGATGGTTCCCAGCAAAAAGTAAATCGATGACGCTCAGGGAAAGCGTTGAAATAATAAATTTCCAATTAAAATTCGCCCAACGTTTTGGCGGAAAAAATCCAACATGGATTGCATCTATGGAGCCAGAAAATAAAGTTTCTATTGCGTTAAGTGAGCGCCTTGGCTTCGTAGATGCGACACCACTTAACCGAAAGAGACTGACGGAGTTGTTTTCGGGAATTAAAGCATCTACTGTTTTATTGGAACGGAGGTTGTAAGATGTCTCGTAAATCGATAGCTTTTATTGGCGGCGGCACAAATTCAGCAATTGGACATGCTCACATCTCGGCAGCCATCATGGACGGTCTTTGGCACGTTTCACCAAGTCTTTTTTCCAATCATCAAGACATAAATCAACAGACACATCACAAATTCGGAATCCCATGGACAAGACATTACCCAAACCATATAGACTTTCTCGATGAGAATGGTTCCCTAATTGATTTATTAGTTATTGCAACCCCCTCCCCCTTGCACTGTCAGATGGTCCTTGATGCGCTTGATAGAAATATTCCGACCCTAGTGGAAAAGCCTGTGACTTGTTCAGCCAAAGAGGCACAAGCCATAGAAAAAAAGATCAAGCAGACGCCCGGGGCATACCTTCGGTATGTCCACAACTACTCTTCCTACCCGATGTATAAAGAGTTGGAGGCTAGAGTTCATAGAGGGGAAATCGGCAAAGTCAAACACATCTTGGCTCACGCTCCCTCAGACGGGTTCGCGCGCACAGCGCGCGCAGGCCCACCTCAGCCTTGGAGACAAAAAGATGGGGAAATACCGATGTTGGCTCTTGACTTAGCGACTCACCTTTATCATCTGGTTCGAAGAATTGAGGAGCCTCAGCTGGGGCAACTATTAGCAATATCGAACACTATCACTGCTCCATTTTCCGTCATTGATAATATGCGTATCCATTGCCAAGCTGAGTCAGGTTTATTACTAGACTACTGGTTTTCAAAGGCTCACTTGGGTATTAAAAATGGCTTATCGATATCTATATTCGGCAGTGAAGGCTCTATCTCCTGGTATCAGGAAAATCCAGATCAAATTACGGTATCAGACCTTGACTCAAATAATACAGTAATTAACCGAGGATCCATTGACAGGCAAATTTCACGTTCTGACCGCTTCAAAGCGGGACATCCCACAGGGTTTGTAGAGGCAATGGGCTATTTTTATTCAGACTTATATGATGATGCGCAATCCTTCTCGTCTTCCGGCGAAGGATGTAAGTGGATCGAAAAATATGAAACTGCATGCCAAGGCATCTATTTTTTAGACGCAGCTTCGCAATCATCTCGAAACAGAAAGTGGGAAAACAATGTCTTGGTTTAAAGAATTAATTGAGAAACAACCTCAAGCCGTAAAACTTTGCATTGAAATGTCAGGGAATCATCAAGGTTGCTTTGAGACAGCGAAACGATTTGTGGCGAAGGCCCCCACAAACGCACAGGTTTGTCTAAAGTTTCAAGTTTACACTCCTGACACCATAACGATGAAAAGCCAGAACCCTGATTTCCTGCTGCCTGAAGACAATGATTGGTCAAAATTCAAAACATTTCACGATCTTTATACGAAGGCATTCACGCCTTGGGATTGGGTTGAAGAGCTGGCTGCAATTTGTGAATCAAAATCCATGCCATGGTTTGCTAGTCCGTTCGACACTACTGCAGTTGAGTTTTTAGAACAGCTCGGTTGCCAAGGGTATAAAATCGCATCGCCAGAAATCACAGATATTGGGCTAATAGACGCTGTTTCGAAAACGGGAAAGCCAGTTGTCCTCTCAACAGGATTAGCGACATGGAGTGATTTGGATCTAGCTGTTAGTGAAGTCAGAAAACATCATCAAGACTTCGCAATTCTAAAATGCACGTCAGCCTATCCAACACCAATTGATGAACTTAATCTTTCGGTAATCCCAAGAATCAAGGAACGATATAACTGCGCAGTCGGTATCTCAGACCATTCGTTATCTCAAACTGCTGCTATTGTTGCAGTCGCTTTGGGAGCGACCATTGTCGAAAAGCATTTCAAACTGGATGACGACAAAACCTCAGTTGACAATCATTTTTCCGAAAACTTGAGCTGCGCTGAGCATTTTCTGCATACGTTAAACGATGCCTTCTTAAGTCTAGGAGACTCAGAGCTGGTCATCACAAAAAGTGCGATTCCAAGCCTCAATGGCAAGCGAAGTCTTTACTTTGATAGATGTCTATCTGCGGGTTCAATAATCGATGCTGCTAGCGTACGCTCAGTCAGACCAAGCTTTGGGCTACATCCTAAATATCTGCCCCAGATCATTGGGAAACGCCTGTTAACTGAAGTCAACAAGGGAGATCGCGTCACATCTAAAGTCATAGAGGATTTTACAGATGATTAGGGCTGATATTCTTTCAGCGCTAGAAGACATGAACTCGAAGCTTTGCGGAATTGATCCACAACAACCGATTTATGCTTCAACCGTTTTAGACTCTTTTGAAATTTTGCAACTGATCACACAAATAGAAGTCCAATATGAAATCTCGCTCGACATCAACGAACTCCTGGGTAGCAAATTCACGATTTCAGATTTATGTAGAGTTATTTCTGTAGAGCTTCAAAGATGCTAATCCGGAGCATATTGAATGCATGTAAGTATTGCGGCGATAAAGTAGCCATAATTGATGGGCATTCGGGCCAATCACTGACTTATAAAACACTCGCCATTAATATAAAGGCCTCTGCCAATTATTTAAAGTTCAATAAGATATCAATAGTCATCTCTGTCGGAGAGCCCAGCCTGGATGACCTCGGATTGTGTCTTTCAATCGGTCTATTCGATGGCACTTGGATTCCACTCGCGGATTCAGAACAAATTACCTACGTATTAAGGAATCTCGAGGGTGGATCAAAAGTCTTAATACTTGACTCAACATCCGGTACTAAAGACCTTCAACAATCCGATCATTCGAGAAAAAGTGATCTTAATTCCACTCCTTTTTTAATCACTTTTAGTTCAGGAACCACTGGACATCCAAAGGGAGTCTTACTTGACCAAGTAACGAAACTCCATAGAAGCCAGCAGACAATCGATCTATTTGCCGTAGGACCCAGGGATATTTTGCTGAGTAGCTCGCCTGTTCATCACTCACTAGGACAAAGACATCTCTTCGTGAGCCTTCTCGCCAAGGGAACACTGGTAAGAAATGTCCCGTTCACGACCGAAGGCTGGTTATTCTGCGCTAAAAAGTATAATCCAACTTTTGCCATCCCTGTTTCCACTCAAGTTAAACTGTTAGAGAAGAAAAATCCCGAATTCGAACACTCCCTTCATTCGTTCCGAGCGCTCGTCATGTCTTCCGCTCCATGCTCGAGTAATCTCAAAAGATTCTTAATGCAGCACAAAATCGATCTGTGGGAAACATACGGTTGTACCGAGACAGCTTTCGCGAGCGCAGTGAAACTAACAAGCTCGGATAACCTAGAAAACGTTGGAAGTCCCTTATCTCAGGTGAATATTTTGGTGGACGAACAGACGTCCGAAATCAAAGTAAAAACACCATATCTATGCCAAGGCTACTTGGGTCAAAACTCCGTCTACAAAGCATGTTTCGACGAATACGGATTTTTTAAAACCGGAGATCGAGGTGCATGGCTTGGTAAGTTTCTCCAATTCGAAGGAAGGTTGGGTCTCGAATTCACGGTTGCTGGAAATCGCGTTAACCCACTAGCCATCGAGAGACAGTTTCCTGGCTTGCCTGGCGTTGGAAGTATAGTCGCGGTGCCCATACCGAACACGATTTTCGATCACACAGTCGGATTTTTTTTTGTCAACGATGACAAGTACCAAACAACCGCCCATGACTCCAAAAAAAAATTATTCGCATGGGCGGTTTTAAATCTCCAAAAACACGAGATCCCAACTCAATTCATCTCAATCAACGCGTGGCCGCTTCTTCCCAACGGAAAACTGGATCGACAGAAATTGATCCAAAGTATTCGTTAATTAAACTTGATAGTGACGGCTTAATTTAGTTGGACACAGCGATTTTTAAATTTCATGCAAAAATACTCATGTCTACCCAAGCCGTTTAGGTACACAATGTAAAAATCGCATATGGCTGGGCCGCCTCTCCGAGGCGACCAACAATCTATTGTCATCGCAATAGGTTCCTAAGACAGGGTGATTGTACGTATTTCGCTCTGCCGGCTCCAAAATTTTTATCCAATAAAATTGATCAAGCCGTTTCAGCAACTCTGCATACACCTCAAAAAACTGATCTACCCAATGATGTACTTCGATTATCACCGTACAGTCTTTTAGGCTGGAAATAACTGACTCAGTAAGAAGCGAAAACTCAGATCCTTCGATATCTATCAAAACAAGTGCCTCGCGGGGCAGAGTGTCAGCAATCTCGCAAACAGATGTGGGGGTAGCCTCGCCCAAAACTGTCAAAAAACCAGGCCTGTTATTGGATCGCCAATTTTGTCTTATCACCCGCTGACCTTCGTTCGAAATCTCCATGCAAATTGCTTTTTTCGTCATCTGAGCATGCAACATTCCCACAGCGTAATAGCCGTCTGCAGCCCCGATATCCAAAAACACCTCAAAAGGCCCAATTCTTTCAAGCACATTCAATATCTCTTTTTCATAAATCCCTAAACATTGCGCCCCAATATCGCTTTTCCCCCAGAAAGTTTTTTCGCTAAGAACCAAGCCTCTAAATAATCCATCAACAACCTTTCCTCCACACAAGTCAAAGGTCTCCAGTGAAACCCGCTCAAGTCTCTCGGCGACGGTTTCTGTTCGCCACGTATTCTTCATTTCTTCTGTAATTTTACTTGCTGACTCGAGCAGAGGCCTGAAAAATAATTTTTCCCGTTCTATCAATTCCTGAATCACTGCATAACCCCCAACGTTAATTGATCTTATTTAGTTTAGTCGTTTTGAAAACTGGCAATCATGATGCAATTCTCGATATTTCACATATTAAAAACCTAAAAATATACTATTTTTCTAAAGTAAAAAAATCTAAACAAAGTGACGTTTTTTCCCTAAGAATTAAAGGTGACATGATTAGACCGGTCATGAATCAGGACTTCAAATTCACCATTGCATCATTCCATCCCTAATAAAGCGTTAAAATGCCTTACCATAAGATTGTCCGAGTAAAAGTTTTTCCATCGCTCGTGACCACGCCTCGCAATCGCCATCAGTCTTGAGGGATCAGTTTGTAACTCTCTGGAGACATTAATCAAATCCTTCGGCGTCTCAATTTCAACAAATTCCTCATTCGGGATGAAGAAACGTGAATTAAGTGGACTTTTATCTCTCACCAGTAAAGACCCGAGTGATGCAACCTCAAAAGGTCGGCCAGTCATTATTCGGTCTCCTGTTATTCTTTCTGACACATCAAGGACCGCTCCACTGGAATGGAGTGTTGCTAAGTATTCAGAATAGCTATCTAATGCACTCTTGTTATCGTACAAATGAGAGCTCACCTGAACCTCAATTCCATTTTTAAGACATTCAAGCCAATATAAGAGCCTAGGCAAGTTATTTCTTTCAATACTTCCCTGGAATTTAAGGTGCCTTTTCAAATGCAAATTTAGTTGAAAACCGAACTTTAAATTCAATCCGATCGGGATTGGGAAATCTGTAGTTTTTCGATCATCTGGCTCACAAAGAAACTTAGAGTGGCCCGAAATCCATACAACATCCACCTTAGCTTTTATTTCAGAATAATCATCCTGTGTCCAACGATGACAATCACCAATCCATGCTATCACCTTTATATTTAAATCAGATAACCTCGAAAAAAGCTCATCCTCAGCCGCAGCAAATCCAGATTGCTCAACATCAATAATAAAAATATCTGCTTTGGCAAGCAAGGCATTTGACTCTATGCTGATTAATTCAGTTAATTCAATCAAACTGGACTTATGACCGCATTTTTTCAGTGCTGCCGATACGCGAGGGCCAACCTCATGTTCACGGCTCGGATCATTGGACCACCAAAACCGGCGGAAACAACATACAAATGTTTTCGGTGTATCAGTATTACTTAATTCATAATTAGCGAGGGTATATTCGGATATTTTTATTTCTGATGTCGGACAAGATTGGCTGTTTTTAAACATATTTTCTAATAAAAAATCCAACGAAGAGATTTGCTTCTTGGAAATAGGCGTTCCAACAGACTCTCTTTGACACCATAAAACCGCTATCACTTCTGCTAATTTTTTCTTTAAGTCAGTTGAAATTTTATTTATTTTTTCAGCCGATAAAATACTTTTTATCGAATCGACGGTAATCCATGCGTTTTCTCGGATGCCAATGATTATAAGTAAAATTTGCTGTTCGATTGGTAAAAGATGATATGAGCTTTTTTCAATGCTTGCTAATAACTCCTCGCGATTTTTAGCATATTTAAGTTTATAAATATTCATTAAATCTGTCACAAAAAACCTCACATACATTCCTGCAAAGGATTCGTCATATTTCCCGTACAGTACATGACTGTTCTGAGTCCAGTTGATACTTCATCGATAAGTTTTATGTTCTAAGCTAATCCTTAACCACTTAATCAACTTATTCACCAAAGCTACTTTGTCATAGTTAATTTCGGTAGCCAATGACGCATGATTGCGGTACCAGGGAAACTGTCGTTGTCCCAGGAATGTCCATCCTCCGACACCCCAAACCAATGTATCTCGGTCAAAAATGCCGGCCAGCTGACTTGTCAAAGTACCCGCTGTCAAGACAATATCGCATATACCGATATATTTAGCGTGGGCAGTCACGTCGGTGAAAAAGTCTTCTTCAGGAACAAGAACGTTCGGACAATCAGCTAAAACGGATAGTTCTGAGTCCTGCAGAGCGTACTGAAGAGTCACAAAATTACAGAGCCCTTTAAGCTCCGTAGTAATTTTGGCCACGGCCTCTACATTCAAATATGCTTGTGACCGCTGAGCGCTTAAAAACGAACTCCTCCAACAAACTCCGACCAAGGGTAATGTCGGATCCTCAAACTGATTACTCTGGGTAACCGATTGTTTAAATGCAGAATCACCACGCAAATACCTTACAGGCCTGTTGTGCAGCGAGGCTATATTGGCCAAATAATGTTTTGGAAGAGATCCAATGGGAAGATGATAGTCAAAACTTTGATACTCTACGACATCTTCACAATGAAAAAGATTCAACCCAGAAACTGTAGCTTCTGGGTACCAAGCGGACACAATCGGGATCAACTTTTGATCGACCTCGATAGATACCTTCGTTTGAGGATTCTGAATTATTGGTAGCGCCAAGGTAAGAAACATTATTTGATCCCCTAAACCCTGTTCGGCCCAAAATAAAATGCTTTTACCGTTTAGTGATTCTCCATTCCATTTCGGAATCGCAAGCTTTTTTTCAGTTGATGGGTATCCTTTCCAAGTCCACCGGCATTCAAAATCAGTCCATCCTTGCTCTAAATTACCCGCCGCCAAATTGGCTAATGCCCTATTCCATCGAGCCTCTACAGTATCGGGATTCTTGTCTAAGAATTCGTCGTAAATCTTGACGCTGTTTTCAATATCGCCTTTAGCTTGGCTGATCTGAGCAAATGCCATGGGAAGATATTTGGTTTTGAACATGAATTCATCAGGCACTTGAGCCGAAATTTTCTCAGCCTCATTTACTCGACCGAGCATGCACAAGGCCATAATGACGGAGTAGGTGACCTCTTGATATTTTTCAAATGAAGAATCTGGTGGACCACCCGCTTTTTCAACGCAGTCCAATACTAACTCTGGTAACGAATGGTTGTTGGCATAAACGGCCTTCCAATATAAATACGTAGATCTGCGATCAACCGGGCCGCTCTCGATTAACCGATCAATGACTGTGAGTGCTTGTTTATCCCCTCTATTTTGATAAATCCAAAAAAGGACTTCAGGTGCGGTAGATTCGTTTGCATCCATCCGAATTGCACGCATGCATACATGAAATGCTTCCTCTAAACGATCGTTAATACAAAGCGTATTCGCGATCACACAAAGTTGTTCATATGACAGATCATGCTCGTATTTTTTTAAATAACGATCAATTAATAAACAAGCCGTATCCAATTCCTTTTGAGACAAACTTCGATTTATCGCAGTCTCTAATTGGACACGACTCTTCTGATCCAAAGAATCACATTTTTGTTTCTTGGTGATCTTTTTTGTTGTATTTCCGCTCAAAGTTTTAGTCTCTTAAAAAAAAGGGGGCCTTTCGGCCCCCCAGTGACTCAGCTAACTTACTTACCCAAGTAAGCTCAAGACGTTTTGAGGTGCCGCGTTTGCTTGCGCAAGCATAGCTGTTCCTGCTTGCTGCAAGATCTGTGCCCGGGCAAGTGCTGCCGCCTCTACTGCGAAGTCAGCATCTAGGATTCTAGATTGCGATGCTGCAGTGTTCTCAACCACATTCGATAGGTTACTTACCGTGTGATTCAGTCGATTTTGCACCGCACCAAGATCCGCTCGATTTTGCGTTACAGTTTCTAACGCGGCATCTAACGCTGCCAAAGCAGCTTCTGCAGCTTCAGAACTCGCAACGCTTATCCCAGATACAGCTGATACAGCGTTCAGCTGAATTGCATTTGTCGCTGCATTACCGTCATAAGTTGTGTCACCCAAGTTCATCTCGACAAGACCTAGTTCACCATCAGCTCGAGCGCTTTGGCCAAAATCAATGGCTACTGGAGATCCATCGGTCGACTGAAGCTTCAACGCCCCATAATGATTAACAGTAGCCGCTGAGAACATTAAGTTACCAGAGCCTACTTGGCTCACACCCATAGTAATCGTCGCTGAGCCTGCGGAACTTCCAGACATAAAGGTAATCGTCGAACTGGAGACCGATATATGTTGGCCTACAGTGAAGGAACCGCCCGCGGAATTATTCTGCGCGACCATTGTCTCGACGATCAGGTCGTAGAATTTGTCTGCTACGCTAGCAGCAGTATCGGTACTCGTCACCGTATAACTGAAGGATACTGCTGTTCCACCCAAGGCTTGAATACCTGTTGTCGCGGCAACGCTAAAGGTCAACGTCCGACCTTCTTTTACATCCGCTGTCTGGAAGGTTGCAGTTCGGCTCGCCCCAGCCGTAACCAGAGAGGGGATCGTTGCTTCAGCTTCCGATACTACGGTGTAATCGTTATTTTGAATGTTAACGTTTTGAACACCGTCGCCCTTTAGAATTAAGTTTTGTCCTTCGTAGGAGGCCGTTACTCCATGGATTTGAGTACCAGCACCCGCTACAGCAGTAACACCTGCCATATCGGTATTATTGATGTTGTCCACAAGCGTAGCCAGAGACGTACCATAGGCAATAGACACTCCGTTTATGGAAACCGTGTTGTTCTCTACAAAGGTAATGTTTGACGTATCGAACACTCTTTCGTAATAAGCAGAGGCCACCACGTTAGTTTCGTCAGAGAAGGCATTGATCATGTCAAGCTTACCCTGGAAAGTGCCACTCGAGAGGGTCAGCGTGTCGTCATAAATTTCAATACCATTGATCGACAAGTCAGCCTTTCCGGTGGTCGAATCTTTTCCAAGAGTGTCCGTGACCTGAGCGGAAGTCAAATCTGATCCAACAACAGTATAACTAGATCCGGTTGGATCTTCTTTGATCTCAGCAAAACCAATCGCCTTCAGATCACTTATTGTTCCAGGAGCAGAAAGCCCAGTATTACCACGCTCAACTTCGATGGATGATCCGTCGGTAGACTGAAGCTTCAAAAATCCCTGGAATCCTTTATATCCAGTAGCAGTGGTAGCACTCACCGTCGATCCAGACACCGCTACTTCAAAACCTGTCGCGCCGTCATACGCTCCAGCGGTTCCTGAAATGTCAGCGATGTGAATTGCGGCTCCAGTATCATTAGACAACACAAGCTTGCCTTCGGTATTGACGGAAGCCACCACCTCATCATTTGTAAATGCTCTGTTGATGTTTGCGACCATTTCGTCCATCGAATTCGATGCAGCAAGCGACACGTAGACTTCAGCTTGATAGTGGGCATCGCCCGACTTTCCGATAGAACCTACTTTGATAGCGAGCTCATTTTCCGCCACAACACCGTCACCAACAGATTTAGCAACAATGACGTTGAAGGCTGACGCAAGAACGTTGTCAACGTTTTCATTGATGTTTTGAACTAGGTCGTAGATGTCGTCGCCACCAGCACTTGCGTAATTCGTCGCATCAAATGCCGAAAGTTCCTGACCATTGATTTTCACATCCCCTGCTGCAAAAGACTTACCCACCGCATCAACTTCACCAGCTGACGCCCCTGCAGTCGATACTAAAGAGTAAATCGCACCACCCGCGGTGAAAGCACCATTTGTGGACGCGCCAGCAATCGTACTGTTAAGGTCAGCGTCAAATTTGAACGTATCCACCAGCCGGTTTGAAATGAGCGTATTCGCTCCAGATTCAACCTCGGCTGAATCAGATCCCACGTTTAGGCCAAGCGATGCAGTATCAACAGAAGCCAAGGCCAAAGATAGGGTATCTCCAGCCTGGTACCCAATTTGGAAACTGGCGTTATAGGAACCGTCTAATATATTTTGATTGTTAAAAGTCGTGGACGATGCCACGCGATCGATTTCGGCTTTCAGAGCTTGAACCTCTGCATCCAAGCTTGAACGGTCAGCATCACTATTGACTCCATGCACAGCTTGCAAAGAAAGCTCGCGCATTCTTTGTAGCATGTCGTTGACTTCTTGCATGGCACCTTCTGCGGTCTGTGTCAGAGAAATACCATCGTTCGCGTTACGAATAGCCATGTTCAGACCTGTAATCTGCGAATTCATTCGCTCAGAAATCGCGAGGCCGGCAGCGTCATCCGCAGCTGTATTAATACGTTTTCCAGAAGAGAGACGCTCCATTGCGGTCTCCATTTCCTTCCTTGACTCCATCAAGTAGCGCTGAGACGCGAGCGATGGAACGTTTGTGTTGACTACTAGTGCCATGATTTATCCCTCATTTTGAGTTCGTTACCGGCAACCATTCACCGGGTCTGAGGAATTAATCGGCCGACAAACTCGAAGCTTTAGATATTTGGCAAAAAATGTTTCTTATTCAGGCAATCGAATGCCGCTAGGTGGCAAGAGTATGCTTACTACAGCCTAAATTCGGGTTGCGAGCGGGTCGTGAAGAGCAGTTCGTAAAACGATAAATCAACCAGGGTCACGGGCTTGAACCGGCATCAGCTGGTTAAGAATATTAAAGAGCTTGAACGGTCAGCATAACTAAGTTTCAGCTGCTGCTTAGGTCAGGTTTAAAACACTTGCGCAAAGATTAGGAGAGGTTGTGATAGCAAATCTATCTATAACGGCTTGGTATTCGAACGGCGAACCATCTCCGTCAAGCAATGCTAGACAGTGCTAAAGATAGTCACCGGACCGTTCGGCTCTTCACTTCCGGATACCACCGTAACTATATAAAGCAGATGAGATTAGTTTTTAGGGATAACAAAACTGATTGATTCGTTTATAACGACTAGCGTCTGCAGTTTGATGCACTCGATAAGTAAAAGCGAAACAGCTATTGCACGCGTGGCGACTTAAACGATCCAATTAGAGCAAGCGAATTGTTAAGTAATATCTGACGGTCCGTTCAAAATATTAGCCTTGCGGTAGCGACCACCAGTCTTCGTTCGCCTACAGTGACTTGCGACCCAAGTGCCGGTGGCAACCAATATTTGCAGGAGAGAAAGGTGGGGAAACGCTAGGTTTCCAAGAGGGGAGGGGAACTCTGAAGTCTTCCGCCTTAACTGATGTGGAAAGTTCGACCAAGAACTCGTTCTGCGCCAAACCAATCAAACTAGCGCGCAAGCAAAGTTGCTCTGTGATCATGACTGGTCTTCGAAAATTATCCCTTTCATTTTGTCGATGTTGTGTACAACTCTCAGCGTCTCATCAGATGGAAGTGTACGCACAACCTCGCCCGATTTTTTGTCAACCACTGTGATAACCGGTCGGTCTAAAACTTCATCGACTCTAAAGATCAATGAATTAGATGCTTTTGGAAGGGCTGATTCGAGCTCTCGAACCTTTTCGCGAATTCGGTCAATTGAAAATGTCTCGGTTGCAATTTCTAACCCCAGGTCTTCGATCTGTTCTATTCGCGCCAATTCCTTTACTGGATCGACCTTAGGAACATCGATAGGAGTCGGATTACTTGCAGGCGCAGACTTTGAACCAGCAACAATACGTTCAGATTTTGGAACAGCCGCATCCCGGGTACTTGGCGATTTTGCCTGCACTACCGCTGCAATGCTCGAATTTATAGACACCGAATCTTCTGACATGATGTGCCTCCCAACATTCTTATCCAATCCTTAAATCGGTCTAAAGTCGAGAAACTTTAATTATTTTTGTTGTTGAAAGGCAGTGCCTCTAAAGACTGCTTCAGATAGTCTTTTGTCGAGTTCATTTGATCAATGGCTGTTTCCATCGCAGTAAATTGAGCGAGATAGCGTTCATAAATCTGACTCATCCGTCGATCCAAATCGGCAAGATCCTCTTCATAGTCATCGATTTTGTCGGACAACGAAGTACTGTAAGTCATCAGAGTTCCATCGGACGCCATCATGTCAGTGAGTGTTTGGATTGCATCGCCTGCAATACCTCGATTGGCTTCACCATAAATTGTCTGATTCTCAGTGTCAGC
>ENA-OUOG01002427-OUOG01002427.1-marine-metagenome-genome-assembly--contig:-NODE-2427-length-19320-cov-3.205062_pt1 | contig 19320 bp, 17 predicted proteins | sample MGYA00248635_ERZ508505 | MGnify/ENA primary metagenome ERZ508505 (study PRJEB26176, sample SAMN06267871) | marine metagenome | isolation source: Saanich Inlet, British Columbia, Canada | place: Pacific...
ATCGTGGTGCATTGAGATCCAGTTATTCGGAAAAACGGCATCGGGAGTGTCATTCTCTGCAATATCCTCAGCTACAATAACGGTAACTCCTGCCGCTTTTAAGGTAGCCACGAAAGTATCGAACTCTGCTTGCGCTGCGGTAATTACCGACTGCGCATCAAGCTTAACATCATTTTGAAAATAATTATTGATCGCCGTCTCTTCGTTTTTACGAAAACTCGCCGGACGGATCATTAAAATACTAGAAGTGTATTGCATAAGGATGAGTTAATACGTTCTTTTAAGCGGAAGGGTACTGCACCGCAACAGTCCTTCTTGTTTGGCGATTTCGCCGTACTCAATGGCTTTTACCGATACCCCTTTCGATTGTAACCAATTGTTCAGCCGAGTAAATCGAATATCAGAAATTACAAGTTTAGGGCTCACGGAAAAGATATTACTAGTCATAGCATACATTTCGGAAGCGTCTATGGTAAAGACGTTTTCTTGCCCGAAGTAATCTATTAGCCATTGTGGGTCTGAAGGGTTTAAAAATCCCTCAGGATGAATAATAGCAAGACCCGACCCCACCGGCTGAAAACAACAATCTAGGTGTAGCGCGTTACTATAGGGGTCTGTGTTAGACTTGCGCAGTTCAAAGGCTTTGACCTTGCGGTTCGGAAAAGTCTCACTCAGCCAATCGATAGCCGCTTTATTCGTTCTTGCGGTGATGTAGGATTTGTAATCCTCTTGCAGATAGGTGCCAACAAATAGATATTCCTTCCAGGGCATAATATCGCCACCTTCGACGTGAACAGCTTCTGGAGGGGTTATGATTTTGGCAGGATTGAAGCCATCAAGAATGTGCTGTATCGCACGAACTTCGTCTTCGCGATCGGGTAATATATTTGACCTTACAAAATAGTCATCAATTACAAATCCGATGTCTCGCGTGAAAATTTGATTGAGATCTTCAATGATCTGTGGGCGGTAGACGGTGACCCCACATTCTTGTAATGCCGCGACTAGACCTTCGATTTCGCGAATCATATCCGCCTCTATCGGATACGTACCGGCCTTTAAATGCTCCAGTGATTTTGGATCGTAGGCCTCTTCAATTTTAGGGGTAGGACCATTGCTTGTGGCTGTGCCAACAATAACGGATTCTATGGGCGCTGTTTCGTCTTTAATACAAAAGGAACGCATAATCGAAATGATTTAACATCAAAGGTACACTTCTGCAAGCAGACAAGTAGCAGACATAAATTTTATTAATTTAGAACCGATGAATGCATATGCTAACGCCTTACTTTACGCGATACCAGCCTTTGTTGTACTGGTACTCATTGAGATTGCCTACGGGCAGGTGGTAAAAAATCAGAAATATCGATTTTTTGACACCCTAAGTAGCCTTAGTAGTGGGGTTACCAATGTGCTTAAAGACAGTTTGGGACTTGCCCTTGTTTTAATTAGTTACCCTTTTCTAGAAGAACATCTATCGATTATGAATGTTTCTTCGGGTTGGCTTACTTGGACCGTGGCTTTTATCGCTATAGATTTTGCGGGATACTGGAATCATCGTTTAAGTCATCATATTAACATCTTCTGGAACACTCACGTGATCCATCATTCTAGCGAAGAGTTCAATCTGGCTTGTGCGCTTCGCCAATCGATTTCAAATGTGGTCGGGTACACTGCTATTTTACTGATTCCAGCAGCTATAGTGGGGGTCCCTTATCAGGTGATTAGTGTCTTGGCACCGTTACATTTATTTGGCCAGTTTTGGTATCACACGCAGCATATCGGAAAACTTGGATGGGTAGAGTACATTCTTGTTACTCCCTCTCAGCACCGTGTGCATCACGCCATTAATGCCCAATACATCGATAAGAACTTAGGGCAAATATTTTCGATTTGGGATCGCATATTTGGAACCTTCCAAGAAGAACTCGATGAGGTTCCGCCCCGTTATGGTGTGTTAAAGCCTGCAGAGACCTATAATCCGCTTTGGATCAATTTTCAACACTTTTACAACCTTTGTTTTGATGCCTGGCATGCCAAGCATTGGTACGACAAACTTCGAATTTGGTTTATGCCTACAGGTTGGCGCCCGGCCGATGTGGCGCAGCGATTTGAACGTCCAATTATCGAAGACGTATACGCCTACCAAAAATATGACCCTAAGAGTACCCCTGTACGAAACGCGATAGTGTTCATTCAGTTTTTACTGGCTATTTCATTGTTGCTTTATTTTTTTGCTCATTTTTCGGAGCTCAACACTAGTGATCGCCTTTTCTCAGGTGGGTTAATTTTTGTCATGGTAATGACCTATACCTCGCTCATGGACGCTTCGCGCTTCGCGCTCGCATTCGCAGGACTTCAAATAGGGTACCTCATTGTTCTAGACCTGTTGCAGCCTGCTTTTTTTGAAAATTTAGGAATTCCATTTTCTCTTCTCGTTGGCCTGAGTTCCCTTTCTGGGCTTGCAACAAAGTGGGCGTTGTCTGATGATTAAGGGCCTTTCATCCTCGCGTATTGGCCTTGTTTTAGGCCCATTATTTTTTGTGTTGATCCAATTCGGATTTAAGCCCGATGGCCTATCAGAATCAGGAGTTTCTGTTCTTGCCATTGCGCTTTGGGTTGGAGTTTGGTGGGTGACCGAGGCCGTACCTATTGCCGTTAGTGCACTGTTGCCGATTGTATTATTTCCGCTTACCGGTGCGCTCGATTTGTCAGCAACGACGGTGGCCTATGGACACAAATATGTATTCTTATACTTGGGCGGGTTTTTTCTCGCAATAGCCATTGAAAAGGTCAATTTACATCGACGTATCGCACTTTCGATCATTGGGCTAATCGGTACCCGAATGCGACTGATTGTTTTAGGCTTTATGGTAGCTACCGCCTTTTTGTCGATGTGGATTTCTAACACTGCCACGGCAGTGATGATGCTTCCGATAGGTCTTGCCATTGTGGCTCAATATCGCGATCATCCAGACACCCCAGAGAATGAGCATACAGAATTTGGTAAAATGCTTATGCTTGCTATTGCCTACAGTGCATCGATAGGGGGCATCGCTACCTTGATTGGGACACCACCGAATTTGGTATTTGCCTCGATGGTAAAAGAATTGTATGGTATTGAAATCGCCTTTTTAGATTGGATGCTCCTTGCCCTTCCGCTCTCGATAGTCTTACTAATACTGTGTTGGTGGTATCTTACTCGAATAGCAGTACGACTTGATTCGGATGACTTTCCTGGAGGAGTTGCAGAAATCAAACGTCAGAAAAAGGCGTTAGGCCGAATGCAGCGACAAGAAAAAAGAGTGTTAGGTGTTTTTGTTTTGACTGCATTGGCGTGGATCTGCAGATCATTTTTACTGAGCCCATACCTTCCCGCCTTAGATGATACGATCATTGCACTTAGCGCAGGTGTGGTTCTTTTTGTGTTGCCTGGTAGTCAAAAATCTACTTCAATTTTAAGTTGGGAGGATTCTAAAAAAATCCCTTGGGGGATCTTATTGCTTTTTGGTGGCGGGCTCGCCATTGCAACAGGGTTTAAAGACACCGGTCTGGCAAAATGGTTAGCAGAACTATTAATCGCCTTAGATTTTTTACCCTTGTTGCTAATGACTTTTATGTTGGTTGCGGCGATTAATTTTTTAACAGAGATTACCTCAAATTTGGCAACTACAGCGATGATTCTGCCAGTATTGGCGCCACTTGCTGCGGCCATGGGAGTGAGTCCTTATGTTTTCATGGTTGGAGCCACCCTCGCGGCTTCATGCGCGTTTATGCTGCCGGTGGCTACTCCGCCTAATGCGGTGGTCTTCGGATCGGGCTATGTTCGAATGTCCGATATGATCAGAGCGGGTCTTGGACTCAACCTACTCTCAATTTTAATCGTAACCCTTTGGGTTTATTTCGTATTGCCTTATTTTTGGCCCCTTTAAAAAAAGACTGTAACAATTTTCGCGCTTACTCGTTCATATAAGAGTTAGCGAGTTATAAAGAGTTTCCAGGCCTTTTCATAAGTAGCTATCGTTTAGTTTTGTTTTTGTGATAACTGCGAAGGGGTCTGGATTTTTTAACTTTTTGATTTAACCGATCGATCAAAAGGTAGGCCGAGTTGGGTGAGTAGATTCTCATCATTCTTATGATCTGCAATGTCTACACCATAGACCACTTTGCTCACATCTCCATAGACAAACGTTCCGAAGATTCGATCCCAGATCGAAAGCATATTACCGTAGTTTGAGTCCGTCCAAGGCAGCTCGTTGTGGTGATGAAACTTATGCATATTCGGGGTCACAAAGACATACGAAATAGCTCTGTCTATTGCCATTGGGAGCGCAATATTTGCGTGGGTGAAGTAGGTGAATACCACACTTAAAATCCGGTAGAACAAGTAAAATGATATCGGCATTCCCGTAAGGATTATGGCAAGAAGAGCAAAGGTTTCACGAAGAAGAAAGTCAAGCGGATGATGCCTTGTTCCTGTAGTTACATCAACATGCTTATCACTGTGATGCACTAAATGCAGCTTCCATAGTGCTGGTACTTTGTGCAACAAAAAGTGTACAACGTATTGAGCGATGAAATCGAGCACAACAAGAGCTATTATGAGCTCAGCCCAAACAGGTAGGTTTATGAATTTAAGCAGACCAAAAGAGCTTGCATTAAGCCATTCATATACTAATGCAGTTAGCAGGCCGAATCCGACATTGATTAGCATTACAATTGCAAGTAGTGATCCGTTAACTCTTGCGTGTCTCCATTTTTTGTAGCTAAAACTGACTTGGGCATAATAGCCCTCTGCAATCCAGAAAATTGCGAGTACAAAAAATATCCAACCTGCTTTCATCCATACAGGCATGGTTTCAAAAAAGGATAAGAATGTTTCCATAAGTATCTAATTCACAGCCTTTCGAATATACTAACTTTTAAAATTTTAGATGACGTATCGTCTCTCCATTATTAATCAGCTGCTTGAGTGAGTCGATTCCGATTTGCACATGGTTTTGGTCATAGATGCGTTTGTTTTCTTCATCTTGCGCCATAGATTTAACTCCCTCAGGTATCATAGGTTGGTCGGTTACAAGTAGCAGAGCGCCTGTTGGAATACGATTGTGAAACCCTACCGTGAAAAGGGTTGCGGTTTCCATGTCAATTGCATAAGCTCGGACTTTTTTGAGGTGTGCTTTAAACTTTTTATCGTGCTCCCAAACTCTTCTGTTCGTAGTAAAAACGGTTCCCGTCCAATAACTTAGATCATTATCTCTAATAGTCGAAGAAATAGCCCGTTGAAGCGCAAATGATGGCAGGGCCGGAACTTCTTTAGGTAGGTAATCGTCAGAGGTTCCGTCACCTCGAATCGCACCGATCGGCAGAATAAAATCTCCGATTTGATTTCGCTTTTTAAGTCCTCCGCATTTTCCTAGAAATAGAACGGCTTCTGGCTCTGCGGCCATTAAAAGATCCATGATCAATGCGGCATTCGGACTACCAATTCCAAAGTTGATTATACTGATGCCCTCATGGGTGGCCGAAGCCATCACCTTGTCTTTGCCTTCTACTTGAGTACCGGTGAGTTCAGCGAACTTCGATACGTATTTATAGAAATTGGTAAGAAGGATATACTTGCCAAAGCTCTCAGCAGGTTTTCCTGTATAGCGGTGAAGCCAATCGCTAACGATTTGTTGTTTGGTTTCCATAAATTAAAATTTATCTAAGATACGAAACCACTTACTCTGGACGATATCGTCGCACTGCATCCGCGAGCACACGATCGCGGTCGAAATACATGGGTTTCGTTTGAAAATTCTGATACAGCTTCATTTGATCATCGTAATGCAGTGATTCACGGCGTTCACTATTTCCGTACGACATTACTGATCTGTAGCGAGTTTCTTCTGGGGTAAATTGAACGAGCCCTATGTATGATTCGCCGTTGGTAATTCGGTAACGTCCTTTTTTGTACCGCTCTCCGCGCATGGCAGTAACCACATCGGGTATCCCCCAAATAGGAATCGATTTGTCACCTCTCACCAGTTTTTGAAAATCTCCGAGCGTGATCGATTGGGTCTTGAAATGGCGCTTAAGGTATCGCGATGTTTTACGAAGTGCTTTATAAATTACTTCGCGGCTAAAGCTATTATCCGGATTTCGCTCGTCGTATAGCTTCTGAAGCTGGTAGTAGAGAACCGCGAAAATCCCCGCTCCTTCTGAGTCGATGTCGGCCACGCGATCCCAGGCTTGTAGCTTTCTGAGCAGTGCGCCTGCACCTGGATAGTCTGTAGGGTCCATCTCGAAAAGTTCATTAAAATCTACATAATTGTAATTCAGCGGAGTCGGAAGAGTACGGTCGTATTTGATTTGTATAAACTCGTTAAAGTCGATTTGATCATCGCTGCTCAAAAGCTCATAGAGCCGTGTGCTTCTGTTGTTGTCATAGGTTTCGTAGCCCATGCTTGCTGCAAACTCTGAAGGATCAGGGTTGTCGTTAGCTCCAGAAGATTTGAATGGGCTGTGATTTGCGTTATATACAAATCCAGAATTTGGATTAATCACCTGCGGTAAGTCTTCGGTATCATAGTAACTGTCCCATAACGTACTTAGGGTATTTCCGGGAACAGTTTTTTTCCAATCATAGGCCTCGTTTCGTATGGGCATCTTTCCGTTGGAGATGTAAAAAATAGTATCGTATTTGTCTGCGTAACCTATGTTATAACCGGGTAATGCATTCATTTGAAGCGCGCTGTAAAACTCACTAAAATTTTGAGCTTTATTCATGGTCCACCACTGCTCTAAAGCCTTTATAGTAGTCGTGCTTGGGGTTCGAACGGAGTAAAATCCACTCCTGTTTTTTAGTGTAGGGCCGTAGATGCTTTCGTAATACTTGCGGTTGATTCCGATTTTAAAACCAAGGAATTTTAGGTAGACCTTAGCCTTTTTTTGCTCAAGTGAAAGAGTTTGATCGTCTACACGGTAAGTGAGTGATTTTTTGTCTAGAATTTCGAGTTTAAATACGTCTGCTTTATCTTGAAAGTTAACGGTGTGGGTCCAGCCCAAATGCTCGTTGGCTCCGGTTAATATGCAAGGGGCGCCCGGAAATAGCGTTCCAATAATATTGGTTCCTTCATCACTCACCAGATGTGCCTCGTACCATGATGTTGGCCCTTCTAATGGTTGATGTGTATTAATGGTGAGATACGAAGCTTTTTCACCCGTTTTTTTGCTTGAAAGTGCGATGAGATTCGATCCGTTAGAATCGTCTTTAGGCTCAGCTATCTCAGGAGTTTTATTTGTTACAATTTGCTTTACTAATTGGTCCGCGGCATTAGAGACAAAAAGTTGAAGCTGTGAATACGCCACCATTTTAATTGGGGTAACCGGAAAAAGCGATTTTTCAAGCACCTCTTCGGGATGGTTTTTGGCATAGGCATTTAATCCTTGGGCATAGCCCTCGAGTAACGCTACAAACTCATCACTTAAGGTGTGAAATTGTTCTTCTGCGATACGCTGCGCCTCGATGAGTTGAGTTAGAAAATCGGCAGGAGCTCCTTTAAGTCCTAAGTGTCTTGAAAGTTTTGCATCTCCTGCTAGATAACCCAGTTGAATCGTTTCAAAGTCATCTTCGGCATGCGCCCAAGCAAGACCATAGGCTACTTCGGCGTCGGTTGGGGCATAGATATGTGGCACACCATACGAGTCTCGAATAATTTCAATCTGTTCAGGGTTTATCTGGGCAATGGTCAATTGTGAGATAAGAATTGCACAAAGACTGAGTAGGTTTTTTTTCATCCGGACGATTTTAGTACATTGAAGTTATGAAAAGATTGACGGTTACCGAGGCACAACAGTTACAGAAAACACTCGAGGATCACTGGAGCTTACGTTCAGACCGAATTATTGCCAGTTTCAAATTTCCGAGTTTTGAACTGGCTATGCAATTTATGGCGCTCGCAACGCCTGTAATATCAGATTTAAACCACCATCCAGAGTGGACAAATAGCTATAACACCATCGATATTACACTATCTACGCATGATGTAAAGGGTCTTAGTGAACTTGATTTTGAGTTGGCTCGACAATTATCACCCATCTATAAATCTCTGATTTCGAATGACTAAAATTAAAACTGCTCTAATTACAGGAGCAAGCAGTGGTATTGGTTGGGCGACAGCTCAATCGCTTGCCGCTAAAGGGTACCGTTTAATTTTATGTGGACGAAGAGCCGAGCGGCTAAACACCCTCGCATCACAGCTTGAGGTGCCGATGTATTCGTTAGTATTCGATGTCCGTGATCGACAGGCAGTGTTCGAGGCTATCGATTCGCTTCCGCTAGAATGGAAAGACATAAATGTACTCATTAACAATGCCGGAAACGCACATGGCCTTGATACGGTTCAAACAGCTAATTTAGATGACTGGGATGCGATGATTGACGGCAACGTAAAAGGACTATTCTATGTGACCAAAGCGGTTTTGCCACTGCTTCAAAACAGTGGAGATGGCCACATTATTAATGTGGGTTCTATTGCCGGTAAACAAGCTTATCCAAAAGGCAGTGTGTACTGCGCCTCAAAATCGGCAGTTGATTTTTTTACCGATGGACTTCGAATAGATCTAAATGCCGAAGGTATACGGGTTGGGGCTATTCATCCAGGTCTTGTTGAAACGGAGTTTTCTGAGGTTCGATTCAAAGGTGATACCCAGCGATCAAAAGAGGTCTATAAAGGAGCTAAGGCGTTGCAAGCAGCTGATGTAGCCGACGCAATAACCTATATGGTTGAAGCACCGCGCTCTGTGAATATCGCCGATATAGTTATTCTGCCTACTTCGCAAGCAAATGCCTATGTTCTTAATCGCGAGCCTTAACGAACGCGCTGCTTTAGGAAGTGCTGAAGATCTTTGTTAGATCCGTAGAGTACCAAAATATCTCCTTCTTCAAGGATGTGTTCTGCCGAAGCGACTCCTTGAACCTGATTTTCGGTTTTAGGGCTTCCTAAGATTGGAGTAACCGTTACCTTTTTGATAATGGTAAGCACTAGAAGGTTGTATTTTGATCGGAACCCAACCTCTTTTAATGTTTTTCCGATGTATTCTTTAGGTGTCGTAGCCTCGATAATACTAAAGTCATCACTAAGTTCAAAGGAATCGACTACGTTTACCAGACAGAGTTTTTTTGCCCAGCGCTCCGCAGTTTCTTCTTCGGGGTGAACGATTTCATCAACCCCAATAGCTTGCAACACTTTTTCGTGTAATGGATTAATTGCCCGACTCACCAGACGCTTTACTTGCATGTTTTTAAAGAGTGCTGTTGCCATCACGTTGGCTCCTTGGTCTTCTCCAATTGCAATAATTACAACGTCCGTTTCTTTGAGCGGAAGCCCAGCTACAGCTAGTTCATCGGTAGCGTCGAGCTGTACAGTGTAGGTGATCTTTTCTTTGTAGGCATCTACTTTTGCTTTGCTCGTATCTACCGCAAAGACCTCATTGCCCTGAGCGGTTAGTTTTTCGGCGAGAGAGGCGCCAAAATTTCCAAGTCCGATGATGATGTATTTCATAACTAGTGGATTGTAATTTCTTCTTTAGGATAGCGATAATTTTGATTCACCACATTTCGGAAAACCGCTATCAGCACAGTAAGGGCACTCACCCTCCCAACAAACATCAGTACAATAATAATGAATTTGCTGATCGGACTTAGGCTTGAAGTAATCCCCATGCTAAGACCAGTGGTGCTGTAGGCGGATACGCTTTCAAAGGCAATTTGAATCATTTGTAGGTCGGGTTCAAAGGCTGAGATTCCTAAAACCCCTAAAGCGATCACAATGATTGATAATGAAATCATAGCAAACGCCCTTTTGATGGTTACCTCGACGATTTCGCGGCGATAGAGTTCAATACGCTCCCTTCCGCGTGCTAGGCTTAAAATATTTAACACCGCGATAGCAAGAGTGCTTGTTTTGATACCTCCTCCAGTTGATTTTGGTGAGGCACCCACCCACATCAGGAAGATGGTAAGAAGCAGCGTTGGAAAACGAAACTGACTTACGTCAACGGTATTGAAACCTGCGGTTCGGGGTGTGGTTGCTCCAAAGAGCGCGGTTACCAGCTTTCCAAATCCCGAATGTGCTGATAGGGTTCCGTTTTTTTCTAGTCCAAAAAAGATTGCTGTTCCTCCTACTATGAGAACGAGTGTGGTAATTAGTGCAATTCGACTATTCAAGGTAAGCACCCAGGGACGATAATTTCGTTTTTGATAAAAAGAGAAAAGGCCTCTGATTTTATAGTTTAAATAAGAAACAATATTCGACACAATCGGAAATCCTAAGCCTCCCAAAATAAAGGTGAATACCACGGCTAATTGGAGACCGTAATTGAATTCAAAACCAGATTCCATAAGGGAGCCACTTAGGGTAGAAAATCCTGCATTACAGAAAGCAGAAACCGCATGAAATACAGAAAAGAAAACTTGCTCCGATAACGAAGCGAATAATGAACTATCTAGGCTATAAAAAATAAGTAGTGCCGAAAACGCCTCAATTCCGAAGGTGATAATAAGAATGCTTTTTAAAATACCAAGTTCTCGTCCGATGGCTCCGGAACTATTGATTTGATTCAAAGCAATCTGTTTTTCGTAACTGATTTCACCTTTAAAGAAGTAGCTGAAATAACTCACAAAGGTGAGTATTCCAAGGCCTCCAATTTGAATCAAAAAGAGAATAACCGATTGTCCAAAAAAGGTAAAATGGGTTGCGGTATCCACTACAACAAGTCCAGTAACACAAACTGCGCTGGTAGCCGTAAATAACGCATCGAGCAGTCCAATACCTTGGTAGGTTGCACTAGGCAATGAAAGCAAAAAGGTACCTCCTAAAATAATAGCGATAAAACTAATTAGGAATAATTGGGCGGGGTTTAGGCTGGTTCTTTGATAGCTTACTCGTAAATCTAATAATCCCTTGAAAAGAAGTACAGCTGCAGCATATTTTTCGAGGTGTAGGGCGGTTGTCGTAATACGATACGAATAGGTTTCAGCCGTAAAGAAGTAGAGGGAGAGTAGGGCTAACGAAAATAAACCGGACAGTAAATCGAGTATGGCTATCCGCTGATACATCCGCTTTCTGTCATTGATATAGGTCAGAATGCTACTTACTAGTCCAACTAATAGCGCATAATAGTAGTAGGTAGTTACCTCGAACTCTTCTGAGAAGGACTGGTAGAATCCAAAATCATAAATCAGTAAAGAAAATATGAAGAGGCTCGTCCAAAAGGAGATACGGTAAAAATATTTTGGGTTAAAAAGCATGTCGGTACCTTGAATGCTATTCAAGGGTTGAATCAATTAACTGACATCAAAGGTATTATAAATGAGGAATCATACCTTATCTAGTGCCTGTTTTAAATCTTCAATCAAATCATCGGCATGTTCGATGCCGATGCTAATTCTAACTAAAGCTTCATCGATACCCATAGCATTTTTCTCAGAATCGGGTACGTCAGAGTGGGTCATCGAGAACGGATGCTGTGCTAGACTCTCGTTGCTGCCTAGGCTAACCGCCAGTTTTATGAGTTTAAGCGCGTTGAGTAGGCTGAAGGCCTCTGCTTCTCCGCCTTTTAGAATGATACTAATCATAGCTCCTGGAGCGGTACATTGTTTTTTGTAAATGAGACGTTGCTCTTGGGTTGCCGATGCCATTCCTGGGAAAAGTACTTTTCTAACTTTCGGATGAGCCGCTAGGTAATCCGCTATTTTTTCAGCATTCTGGGTCTGATAGTTCATGCGAACATGCAAGGTCTCTAAGCTTCGAGTAAGAAGCCATGCCGTGTACGGGGCAATCATGCTGCCTAAAAAGGTTCTTAAGCCTTTTACCGGACTAACAGCTTTTTGAGACCCCATCACCGCACCGGCGATTACATCGCTATGGCCGTTTAGGAATTTAGTGGCGGAGTAGCAAACTAGATCAGCGCCAAATTCTAACGGTTTTTGCCAAAGCGGACCAAGATAGGTGTTGTCGACTGCCATAATCACCTCGCTTTGACCGTGCTTTTCAATGAGACCTTTTAAAAATGCTACCTTTTCAAGGTCAACAAGTGTATTGGTTGGGTTGGCTGGAGTTTCACAATAAATCAATTTTACTGAGGCGGTTAGCTTTAGGTCTTCTAATTCTTGAAAAATTGCGTTAGGATTACTCCAATCCATTACCGAATGCACGTGAATACCGATTGAAGTGAGATAGTGGTGTACAAAATGATGTGTACCCCCATAAACTTCGTTGCTAAACACTAAAGTATCACCTGGCTTTAAATAGGTGAGCATTACCGTTGAAATAGCGCTCATTCCGCTTACAAAAGCTGCTGCTGTTTCGGTGTTCTCGAGGGCTGCTAAGCGCTCCTCAAGAATTTGCATGTTTGGGTTGTTGAGTCTAGAATAGATTAGACCCATCTGCTCTCCTGGTTCGAGAGACGACTTACCATAGGCGATTTCAAAAAAACGCTTACCTTCTTCGGCGGTATTAAAACCGAAAGTTGAGGTTTGAAAAATAGGGGGTTTTACAGAACCTTCGCTCCACTGGGGCACGTAGCCCAGCGACATCATCAGTGATTCGGGTCTTTTCATGGTAAAGTGTGATTTTACCATGAAAAGATAGCGAATCTGTTACATCTACAACAGAGATCTACTTTAAAGTTTATTGACGCTTTTTTGAAAGCTTGTTTGAGCTAACGTTCGGAGGCGTGCTTACTTGAGCTTCTTTATCGGCTTTGGCCGATGCCGCTCCAGCAGATTTACAAGATAAAAGTAACGCGCTTAAAAAAAGCCCCGTAAGGAGCGTACTAACTAATCTTTTCATGTCATTCTTTTGTATAAATTTAGGCACTAACTCATTAATTTCCTAGAAATGCCTACTCTTTTGAATGCGGTTCTTCTTTTTATGCGCGTCGGATTTTCTCTGCTTATGATGACTCATGGTTGGCCAAAGTTTCAACGTGTGTTGTCGGGTGATACCGCTTTTTCCGACCCTTTGGGATTTGGAGAAATACCTTCATTATATCTTACCATTTTTGCAGAACTAGTCGCGCCGGTATTTGTAATCTTTGGTTTTAAAACCAGATTTTTTGCGGCCCCTATCGCCTTTACTATGGCGGTTGCTGCATTTCTCGTACATGGAGCTGATCCGTTAGCCAAGAAAGAAATGGCGCTATTGTATTTAATTGGATTTTTATCGATTACCCTTTTGGGTGCCGGAAGGTATGCTGTCGATGGTATTAAAAAGGGCTAACCGATTAATCCTGAACAATTAGATCTTTTTCGTCAGATCGCTCAAACTCGGGTTGAAGCGTCACGTGGTTAATCTCGAATTTTTCGTGGAGTAGCTGTTCAATTTGTAATTGAACCTGTTCAAATTCTTTAAGGGTAAGATTTTCGCTGAGGTCTAAGTGTGCTTCGAGATGAATCTCGGTGTCGTTGAGCTTCCAGATGTGAATATGATGAAGTTTACGCACGGGCTGGATATCGTGTACTGCGGCTACTACTTCAGATAGGTCTATTTCTACAGGCGTGTAGAGCATGAGTATGCGAATCGATTCTTTGAGTAAGTCATAACCCAAATAGATTAAATAAATCGAAATGATTACCCCCAGAAGTGGGTCAATCCAGTACCAACCATAAAAGTAGATAGAAATTCCTCCGATTAGTACAACTACACTTGCCATAAGATCAGAGAGTAAATGAACGTAGGCCGATTTAATATTCAGATTTTTGTCGGTTTGTCGGTAAAGCAGGTAAACACTTAGACCGTTCCCAGCTATTGCAACTAAAGAAAGGTAAATAACCGTTATTTCATTTACTGCTTCTGGGGTCAATAGGCGCTGTACCGACTCAATGATTAACCAAATCGAGAGTAAAACGAGAGAGATTGCATTAATAAAAGCGGCGATAATTTCTGCACGCTTATATCCAAAAGTTTTGTCTGAGGTCGCGCGTTTTTTTGCCAAGCGATTCGCGGTATAGCTAACCAGTAATGAAATGACATCGCTGAAGTTATGAGCCGCATCACTGAGCAGTGCAACACTGCCCGAAAGAATGCCTCCAATGAATTGGGCAAGAGTAATCCCCAGATTTAAGAGAATGGTGAGTCCTAATTTCTGTCTTGATACGTTGTCGGAATGCCTATGTTCGCTCATAATTAGTCAAAGTAGGTCTCAATGAGAGAGGCCTTGTTTTCTTGCAGGTAAGTTAAGAAAGTTAAGGCAAGAGGAGACAAACGCTGCGAGCGATTATACACGATTCGCCAATGCGTAATTATGGGTAGGCCTGGTCGCTCAATGATATGAAGTTGTCCTCTTTCTAGCTCGTCTGCGATACCTATAAGCGGAAGAATAGATTGCCCTAATCCAGCAATTACAGCTTGCTTAACAGCTTCGTTGGTAGAGAGTTCAAATGATTTTTTGTGAGAGGTCTCTTTAAAGTATTCGTCCATAGCCTGTCTAGTGGCCGATCCGGGTTCTCTAAAAATAAGAGGTGCGTCCGGGTTGTCACTGGGCTCATTACTTACCAGATATAAACGATTTTCAAATAGAATCTCCTCATGAACAAGCACATTGCTCGGTAGTACCGATACGAGAGCGAAATCGATTTCGGATTCGGCTAAACGATTGCTGACCTCTTCCTTGTTGGACACTTCAATTTGAAGATCAACCTTGGGATATTTCTTTAAAAACCCGGCAACCAGAAAGGGAATAATGTATTTTCCGGTAGAGACAGAGGCTATTTTAAGCTGTCCAGCCTCAAGGTTTTTGTAGGCTTCTGTTTGATAGGTGATCTCTTTAGCATTGTCTAATAGTCTTTTGGCAATTTCGAAAATCGAAAGTCCGTATGGAGTCATGCCTATACCCCGACCTTTTTTGTAGTATAGCGGAAGTTCGAACTGATCCTGAAAATTCCGGAGCTGAATGGACAGTGCGGGTTGTGTCAATCGTAGTTTTTCTGCCGCTTTAGTAATGCTCGTGTGCTGAACTACTTCACAAAAAATTCTCAGTTGATGGAAACTAAAATTCATAAAATATTACTTATGTAATCTTTCAAAAATATTAATAAAAATTTATCTATAAAAAGTCCCACTTTCGCCACCGAAAAACGTGTCGAAATGCAGTGGAATCTACTTCTTGAGAATTTTAGAAATCCTGCTTTGCTTTTTTTTGTGCTTGGAATCATTGCCTCTCAACTGAAAAGCGACCTGAAAGTGCCCGAAAATTCGTCGAAATTCATTTCACTTTACTTACTGTTTTCGATCGGGTTTAAGGGGGGGCAAGAACTCGCTCATAGCGCATTTAGCCCAGAAATCGTCTGGTCCATAGTGGCTGGCATAGTATTGGCGCTACTCGTACCGGTATATGTGTTCTTTGGCTCAAAAGGGCGACTAGGCGACGAGAACGCTGCCGCGGTAGCCGCCTCATACGGGTCGGTATCGGCGGTAACTTTTGTTACGGCAATTAGTTTTCTAGAAATGCAGGGGCTAAGTTACGGCGGGCATATGGTGGCCGTAATGGCGCTTATGGAAGCCCCCTCGATTATGGCTGGTGTGGTTTTACTAGCACTTACCAGAGAGGGTGCTATTGATCTTGGTAAGTTTGCTAAAGTATCTCGTCATGCTCTAACCAATGGTAGTGTACTACTTATTCTAGGTAGTTTGGTAATTGGCTTTATCGCTAGTGATTCTCAGGCCGAGGGAATTACTCCATTTACAACCGACATTTTTAAAGGGTTTCTCTCGATCTTTCTCCTCGATATGGGTCTAAGCTGCGGAAATCGATTAAAGGGATTCGCTCAGCATGGGGGATATGCTCTTGGTCTTGCGATTTTAGTTCCCGTAATCAATGCAGTTTCTATTGCTTATCTAAGCGGATTTTTCCTTTCTCAAACAGGCGATCGTTTGCTGCTAACGATTTTGGCAGGGAGCGCTTCGTATATTGCCGTTCCTGCAGCTATGCGTCTTGCTGTGCCTGAGGCAAATCCAGGGCTTTATTTAACGATGGCACTTGCGATAACCTTCCCTCTTAATGTGATGTTTGGGATTCCGTTTTACGAATACCTGATCATACATTTTTTCTAGTCAACGGCTGAAGCTCGCCTGATTTTATCATTCAGTGTGCGTCCAAGACCCGTTGAGTCGAAGGGTTCAATAAGCAGATAGTCTAGTTCAAGCGTGTCAAGTTCGTGCAGCACCGAATAGAGCTTTTCTGCCATTTGACTTAGATCGCCGTGATCGGATAAATGCCGAACCTCATGTGCCTCGGCCTGAATAGTTCCTTTTTTATGTTCAATGATTCCGAATCTGAGTTCAGGGTTTGAACTGCCAAGGTGAGCGGAAATTGACGCTACTACAAGTAGGGGAGTTCTTGGTGCATAATGGCGTTTATCCATGCCTGGAGCGTGAAAAGACAAGGTGTCTTCGGTTTGCTCGAGAATATACGTTTCAGGGTCTATCTGCCTAAGACGCTCAAGTTCGATGCTTCCTTGGCGAAATACCACTGGAGTTCCACTTGTGTCAAAACCTACAATTGTTGATTCAAGCCCTACGGTGCAGGTTCCTCCGTCTAGGATAGCCACCTGATCTCCAAGGCTATTACTGACGTGTTCTGGACGGGTTGGACTAATATGTTTAAAACGATTGGCACTTGGGGCCACCAGCGGAAAATCAAGGCGATTGAGTAGTGCCAAAGCCACAGGGTGTTTGGGCATTCGGACGGCTACGGTGGGCTTTCCGGCAGTAATGCGATCACTCACCTGATCGCTCTTAGGCAGTAAAAGTGTAAGTGGACCCGGCCAAAATGCTTGCGCAAAAATCTGCGCTCTTTCTGGTAATTCGGTCACTAGTGGCTTAAGCTGTTCAAGCGAGGCAATATGAACAATAAGCGGGTTGTAGCTCGGACGCCCTTTAGTCTCAAAGACCCGATTTACAGCAGTTTCGGAAAATGCGTTTGCCGCGAGCCCATAAACCGTCTCGGTAGGGATAGCAACCACTTTGTCATGCTGTAAAAGGTTTGCGGCCTCTTCTAATGAAACAATATTCATAAAGGCAAAGATACAGGCATCGCCTTAAAGCACCTCAATCAAAATAGCCGATGCACCACCTCCGCCGTTACAGATTGCTGCGAGACCTAATTTTTTCTTATGAGTTCTAAGGGCATGTACAAGGGTAGTTATAATTCGCGCTCCAGAACAACCAATCGGATGGCCAAGCGAAACTGCTCCGCCATGAACATTAATTTGGTCTATAGACACCCCGAGGGCGCTGCCGAATGCTAAGGGCACCATGGCAAAAGCTTCATTTATTTCGAAAAGATCAATGGCTTCAATTGTGACTCCTGTTTTTGAAAGAAGAATCTTTGTTGCCTCAATGGGAGCGAGGGTAAAGTGTGTAGGATCAGTAGCGGTTTCGGCATAGCCGAGAATTCGGGCAATCGGGTTTTGATTGTATTGCCCTAACGCAGATTCTGAGCAAAGTACAAGAGCTGCGGCCCCGTCGTTCAGCGTTGAGGCATTTGCGGCAGTTATGGTTCCGGTGGGGTCAAAGGCTGGCCGAAGGCTTTTCAGTTTTGCAAAGTCAACTTTCTCGAACTCCTCATCTGTATCGATGGTAATTTCACCTTTTTTACTGCTGAGTGTAATCGGACTGACCTCCTCAGTGAACCAACCATTTTCCCATGCAGTTTTAGACCGCTCGTAGGATTTGATAGCGAACGCGTCTTGAGCTTCTCTTGAAATGCCATTTTCTGTGCACACGCGCTCAGCGAGCACTCCCATAGCACAATTTTCGGTTGCGTCGGTTAGACCGTCTTTAGCGAGCCCATCAACGAAAGCTCCGTCGCCATACTTCATTCCCCAACGCGAACCTGTCGCGTAATAGGGAATATTAGACATACTCTCAGCGCCTCCAGCTATCATAAGGTTTCGGTCGCCTAATTGGATACTTTGAGCCGCTAAAATCACGGATTTCATACCTGAAGCACACACCTTGTTTATTGTAGTGGCTGGGCTAGTCAACGGCAGACCTGCTTTAAGGGCAATTTGTCGAGCTGGAGCCTGACCAACTCCTGCCGAGCACACATTTCCGAAAAAGATCTCCTCGACTGCTTCTGGGGCGATCCCGGCGGCGCGCAGCGCCGCCGCCGTGGCATGGCTGCCAAGTTCAGCGGCCGTCAGGCCGCTGAGGCTCGCCCCAAAACTTCCAATAGGGGTTCGCTTAGCCGAAAGGATATAAACGTCATTTTTCATAGTGCAATGTTAGATTTTTAAAATAGTCTAGTGCCTCAGGGTTTCTGAGCGAATCGATACTGACTACGGTATCGATTGGCGCACCCTGAAGGATTTTCCGAATGGGTATTTCTAGTTTCTTTCCGCTTAAGGTATAGGGTAAATCGGTTACAAAATAAATGTGATCGGCCATGTGCCTTGGTGAGAGGTGTTGTTTTAGATGGTTGTTGATTTCAGAGCTTGTGAGGGTGCTAGCTTCAGACGCACTTTTTTGTACGAAGAGCAAAAGTTCATCGCGCTTTTGATCACTTAAGTGAATAACAAGGCTATCCTCGATACCGCCTAGCTTTTTAAGTGCCGTGTATAGCTCAGAAGTTCCGATACGAATGCCGTGTCTATTCAGTGTTGCGTCTGATCTGCCGTAGAGGATAAAGCTACCTTTTGTAGTTTGCTTCGCCCAGTCGCCGTGTGTCCAAACCCCATCAAATCGCTCAAAGTAGCTTTCGAGATAGCGTTTCTTGCCCGGGTCTCCCCAAAAGTATAAGGGCATCGAGATTAGTGGTGCTGTAATGACAAGTTCTCCGGCGCTTTCAATTACCGGACGGCCGCCTTCATCAAAGATGGCTACGGCCGCCCCTAAAAGTTTGCATTGAAGTTCACCAGGAGTTGATGATTCGCCAGGTAAACCACCCAAAAAAGCAGAGCAGACATCTGTGCCTCCGCTAAGCGAAATAATATGAGCTTTCGGAAAGATACGCTGCAAGTTTTCGGCAACCTCGGGGTAGAGAACAGATCCGGTGGCTGCAATTGTTTTGATCCAAGGCTGTTTAGACGCATTACAATGATCGGGTATGTTCTCGAGGAGTTTTTGGTAGTATACAGAGCCGTGACCAAAGTGATTAATCGTTGCTTTTGAAGTAAAATTCCAAAGTTCATCAGGATCCGGAAAAAAAGAGTCTCCCTCGTAGATACAGAGGGTTGCGCCAAGTAGCAAGGCGCTTAGGCTATAATTGTACATCATCCATCCGGTGGTACTGTACCAGAAATAACGCTCTCCTTTGAGCACATCTTGGTGG
>ENA-OUOG01002429-OUOG01002429.1-marine-metagenome-genome-assembly--contig:-NODE-2429-length-19318-cov-4.428356_pt1 | contig 19318 bp, 8 predicted proteins | sample MGYA00248635_ERZ508505 | MGnify/ENA primary metagenome ERZ508505 (study PRJEB26176, sample SAMN06267871) | marine metagenome | isolation source: Saanich Inlet, British Columbia, Canada | place: Pacific...
AGTTACCTGATTCAAAAGAAGAGTTAGAGTTGCACATGCAGCTCAGCTATAAGCAAGGCATTGAAATTGCTGAAGAAATAGCTATTAATACTCTTCTTGACGGTAACCACTACGACCTAACTAAGAAAAGACTTTATTACGATCTTACTACACTAGGTATTGCTGCTGTTAAAAATACATTTAACCAATCGGAAGGTGTAACAGTAGAATATGTAGACCCTGCATATTTAGTACACTCTTACAGTGAGTCGCCGTACTTCGAAGACATTTATTATGTTGGTGAAGTAAAGTTTGTGCCTATTAATGAGCTTAAGAAGCAATTTCCTAATCTTGATGAAGCGCAATTAGAAAAAATACAGAAGCAGGGATCACATAACCATAGCGCTGGATACGATCAGTCTTTGGTAAACCATGATGTTCGTGACAATAATGTGGTGCAAGTTTTGTACTTTAATTATAAGACGTACATGAATGAAGTATACAAGGTTAAGGAAACCGCAACCGGTGCTTCTAAAATTATAGTAAGAGATGACCAATTTGATCCTCCTGTAGAATTACTTGAGGCTGAGTTTGGCAAAATGTCTCGTTCACTTGAAGTATTGTATGAAGGTGTACTTATATTAGGTACCGACATTCTGCTTAAGTGGGAGATGGCTAAAAATATGATGCGTCCTAAAAGTGATTATGCTAAAGTTAAGATGAACTACAGCATTGTTGCACCGCGCATGTATAAAGGTAAGATTGAATCTATTGTAAGCCGTTGTACTGGTTTTGCCGATATGATTCAAATTACTCATCTTAAGATGCAGCAAGTGCTGAGCAGAATGATGCCTGATGGGGTATACCTAGATGCTGATGGTCTTGCTGAAATTGATTTAGGTAATGGTACCAACTACAACCCGCAGGAGGCGCTTAACATGTTCTTCCAAACGGGTTCTGTTATTGGCCGCTCATTTACGAGCGAGGGTGATATGAATCCAGGTAAAGTGCCAATTCAGCCATTGCAAACTGGTGCAGGCGGTCAGAAGCTGCAAACGCTTATACAAACTTACAACTATTACTTGCAAATGATCCGTGACGTTACGGGTCTTAATGAAGCTCGTGATGGTTCATCACCTGATTCTAGAGCATTAGTAGGCGTTCAGAAAATGGCAGCAGCCAATTCAAACACAGCAACGCGTCATATCCTTGATGCTGGTTTATTCTTAACAGCAGAAACAGCCGAGTGTTTATCACTACGTATTTCTGATATTATAGAGTTTGATCCCTCGCGTGAAGCGTTTATACAAAAAATCGGTAGCCATAACGTAGGTATTTTAGCTGAGCTAGAAGACTTACACTTGCACGACTTTGGTATTTCATTAGAGCTTTCGCCGGATGACGAAGAAAAAGCGTTACTAGAAAACAATATTCAAACTGCATTATCTGCAGGACTTATTGATTTAGATGATGCTATCGATATACGTGAAGTTAAAAACTTAAAGCTAGCTAACCAGTTATTAAAGCTACGCCGTAAGAAAAAACAAGAGCGTGATCAAATGATGCAACAACAAAATATGCAAGCACAGGCACAAGCCAATGCTCAAGCGCAACAAGTTGCAGCACAAGCTGAAATGCAGAAAGATCAAGCTGCATTACAAACTAAGTCTCAGCTAGAACAACTTAAAGCTCAACTAGAGCAAGCAAGAATTGACAAAGAAGTTGAGGCTAAAATGCAATTAATGGCATTGGAGTTTCAATATAACATGCAGCTTAAAGGCTTAGAGGTTGATGCCGCTAAGACTAAGATCTCAGAAACTGAAGATCGCAAAGACAAAAGAACAAAAATTCAAGCTACACAACAAAGTGAGCTTATAGACCAAAGACAAAAAGGCGGTTCGCCTAAAGACTTCGAATCCTCTGGTAATGATATACTTGGCGGGGGTTTCGGTTTAGGAAGTTTCGAACCTAGGTAATAATAACCATAACAATTATATAATATTTTATCATGAGTGAAGAAACCAAAGACACATCCCCTGTTTCGCAGGGCGATGATGGTACTATTAAAGTGGATTTTTCAGCAGTACCTCAGGAAGCACCGGCAGAAGAAACTGTTGAGCAACCTGTAGAAGAAGCACCTGTCGAGGAGCCTGTTGTTGAAGAAACACCAGTACAAGAAGAAACACCTGTAGAAGAACCTACAGAAGCAGCAGCTGAAGAGCCTGTTCTAATGGAAATTACAGACGAAGAGGCAGAAGTTGCAGCACACCAGCTTGACGAACAAATTGCTGAAGCTGTTTTAGAGCAAGAAAAAACTGGTGTTGAATTACCGGAAAACATTCAGAAGGTTGTAGACTTTATGAATGAAACAGGGGGATCATTGGAAGATTACGTTCGTCTAAACACGGACTACTCTAGTCTTAACGAGGATCAGCTGCTTCGTGAGTACTATGAAACTAAGTATAGTGCTTATGATAGAGAAGACATCGACTTTTTGTTAGCCGATAAGTTTTCTTACGACGAAGAGCTTGATGATGAACGCGAAATACGCTTAAAGAAATTAGAGCGCAAACAAGCAATAGCAGAAGCTAAAAACCATTTAGACGGTTTAAAGTCTAAATACTACGATGAAATTAAGATGGGTTCAAGATTGAATCCTGAACAGCAAAAAGCGATTGAATTTTTCAATCGTTATAATAAGGAGAGTGAAGAGGCTGCAAAAATAGCAGAACGACAAACCAGTAGGTTTAAACAAGAAAGCGAGAAAGTATTCAGCGACAAATTCGAAGGTTTCGATTACAGCGTTGGAGACAAAAAGTACCGCTTTAAGGTTAAAAACGCTGGCCAGGTTAAGGAAACTCAAGGCGACATTAACAACTTTATCAAGAAGTTCTTGAACGAAAAGGGGGAAATGCAAGATGCTAAGGGTTACCATAAATCGCTGTTCACCGCTATGAATGCCGATCAAGTTGCACAACACTTTTATGAGCAAGGTAAAGCCGATGCAATGAAAGACAGTATGGCACGCACGAAGAATGTTGATATGAATCCGAGAGGGGCTCATGAAAAAGTTACAACACAAAACGGGTGGACTATACGCGCTGTAAATGATGGCGAAAGCACTTCTAAACTCAAAGTCAAGTTTAAAAAATAATTCATTAAAACAAATAAGAAATGAGTTTTGCAACGTCGCCAGCTGGTCTGGCAAACTTAGCTCACCTTACTCCACGTCCTATCAAGGGCTTGTTTGGTGACAATTATCTGTCTGTGGCTGACATGGACTTTACACAACAATTCCTTCCTGAGGTATACGAGAAAGAAGTAGAGCGCTACGGAAACCGTACAGTATCAGGATTCTTGCGCATGGTTGGTGCAGAAATGCCTATGGCTTCTGACCGCGTAGTATGGCAAGAGCAAGGACGTCTTCACATCGCATATGACAGTATTACTGTTGATGCTGATGGTGATGCACTTACTATGCCTGCTGGTCACTTGATCGGCGCAGGTATGACTTTGGTAGTATCTAAAGGATACGTAAGCCACAAAGCATACGTTACTTCTGTATCTGGTAATACTGTAAACATTGCTGTTTACGATACTTCTGATGCAAACTTGAGCAGCACCTTTGATTCTGCTACTGATGCTAAAGTATTCGTTTACGGTTCTGAGTACACTAAAGGTTCTAGCGGTGCTGGTAACTCACTAGATGCTTCTTTCACTACTTTTGACAACAAGCCTATCATCTTACGTGATAAGTACAATGTTAAAGGTTCTGATGTAGCTCAAATTGGTTGGGTTGAAGTAACTACTGAAGCTGGTACTTCTGGTTACTTATGGTACTTGAAGTCTGAGCACGAGTCTCGTCTACGTTTTGAAGACTACTTGGAGATGAGCATGGTTGAAGCTGAAAAAGCTCAGAGTACTATCTCTCAAGCTGCTGCTTTCGGTAACACTGCTAACATCGAAGGTTCTGAAGGTCTATTTGCGGCTCTAGAGTCTCGCGGTTTGGTATTCAACGACCAAGATTTCAACAACTCTACTGGTTTGACTGGTTTGGGTGACTTCGACGTTATTCTTCAGGAATTAGATAAGCAAGGTGCTATTGAAGAAAACATGATGTTCTTGGATCGTCGTACTGCTTTAGATATCGACAACATGCTTGCACGTGCTAACAGCTACGGAACAGGTGGTACTTCTTACGGAGTATTCGATAACTCTGAGGATATGGCTTTGAACTTAGGTTTCTCTGGATTCCGTCGTGGTTCTTACGATTTCTACAAGACTGACTGGAAATACTTGAACGATTCTGCAACTCGCGGTAGCATTGCTGACGTAGAGGGTGTTATTGTTCCTGCTGGTACTTCTACTGTATACGACCAAAACTTAGGTCAGAACATCGCACGTCCGTTCTTACACGTACGTTACCGTGCTTCTGAAGCTGAAGATCGTCGTATGAAGTCTTGGGTTACTGGTTCAGTTGGTGGCAACTACACTAGTGATGCTGATGAAATGAACGTACACTTCCTTTCTGAGCGTGCACTTTGTGTTCAAGCTGCGAACAACTTCGTAATGCTGAAGAAAACTCAAGCATAATTGAGTTAATATTTATTCACCCTCGGCTTCGGCCGGGGGTGATTATTACCTTTTATTTAATTATATTATATCATGGCACAAGCTAAAAAGCCTGCAGCAAAGCCTGCGGTAAAAAAAACAGCACCTGCGCCAGCAGTTGTTGAAGAAACAGTTGCGGCACCTGCACCTGTAGATACATGGGTTATCAAAGATAGATTGTACGAAATTACTTCAGGACGTAAACCACTGGCGTTTACATTACCTACCGTACATTCAGCTCGCACTCCCTTGTTATATTTTGATGAAGAATTAGGATACAACCGTGAATTGCGTTATGCAACTAACCAGCGTACCCCATTCGTTGATGAGCAACAAGGAACTGCAACATTAGGTCGTATCGTATTTAGAGACGGCATTTTGAGGGTACCAAAAGAAAATGTAGTTTTACAAAAACTTCTTTCTTTATACCACCCATATACACTGCAAGGTCGCATTATGGAATACAAGCCAGAGCAGATCGCTGCAAACGAAACTGACTGGATTGAATTAGAGCTAGAAGCGATGAACGTTGCAAAATCAATGGATATCGACGAAGCCGAAGCAATTTTAAGAGCTCAATACGGCTCACAACAGGTATCTAACGCGTCTTCTAAAGAACTAAAACGTGATTTACTAATACTTGCGCGTAATAACCCTAGTCTCTTCTTAGACTTGGCTAATGACGACAACGTAATGCTGCGGAACATTGGAATCAAAGCTACCGAAATGGGAATTTTGAATTTATCACAAGACCAACGCACATTTACATATGCAAGTAACGGAAGAAAGCTGTTAACAGTACCGTTTAATGAACATCCATATTCAGCACTCGCTGCTTACTTTAAAACAGATGAGGGTATGGAAGTATTACGAGCCGTAGAGAAACAGCTATAATACATATCTTTTTGTGATTAGGCTGCTGTAACAAGCGGCCTAATTACTTAATATACATAAACAAACACAAAATGGCAGTAAGCGTAGATACAGTATACCAAAGAGTATTGGCTATCCTTAACAAAGAACAAAGAGGGTACGTAACTCCTCAGGAATTTAACTTGTTTGCAAACCAAGCACAGTCTGATATTTTTGAGCAGTATTTCTATGACATTAACCAGTTCGGTAGAATGCATGGTAATGACACTGAATACTCTGACATGCTTAACATCTTGAATGAGAAAATAAACATATTCGAGAAGAATGGTAGTATGACCTACTCTGCTCCTAACTGGACGGTCCCTAGTGATCTTTACCGGTTAGGTACAATTATTTATAATGGCATTGAAGCCGAGCGTATTAACGCAAACGAATATTTATATATCAATGCTTCACCACTTACTAAGCCAACTAACGATCGCCCAATATTTGTAGCAGATTCTTCAGGCTATAAGGTGTATGGTGCGACTGCATTAACTTCAGGAGTATCGTGTAATTATATTAAAGTACCCGCAACGGTTGAATGGGCATATAACACAGTAGCCGGAAGAGCTGTATATAATTCAACAAATGCTACTGATTTTGAGTTGCATGCTTCTGAAGAAACCGAACTGGTTTTTAAAATATTACAACTAGCAGGGCTTTCTATTAAAGAACTTCAGGTTTACCAAATTGGTAACCAAATGGAAGGGCAAAACACACAACAAGAAAAAGCTTAATAAATGGGATTAATTAATCAAACACAAAAGCTCTATTACGAAGGTGCTGACGGCAACTGGAATAGCGGAGATGAAAATTACGGTGATTACCAGTTTGTAAGCATTAAAGATATTATTAACAACTTCATTATTGCTTATGTTGGAGAAGATAAAATCATTAGCAAAATTAAGCGCACAGATGTTGCATTTCATGCTCAGCGGGCTTTACAAGAGCTTTCCTTCGATATACTACCATCGGAAAAAGCTTTAGAAATTGAATTAGGGCCAGCGCTAGAAATGATTTTGCCGCAAGACTACGTTAACTACGTTCGTTTTAGCTGGGCAGATGCAGGTGGTATAGAACACATTATCTATCCTACACGTCACTCGAGCAACCCTCAAGCTATTGTCCAAGATTCTGATTACGAATACACGTTTGATGGCAATGGTGAAAAGCAGTATGCTGATAAGTCTGAAACTTTAAAGAAGTTTGAAGCCTCTAACCACGAAGCTAATAATAAAGCAGAGCTTAGCACCAGTGAGCTATTTAACCTTTATCGTCACGGTAGACGCTATGGGCTAAACCCCGAGTTTGCTCAAGGTAATGGGGTGTTCTACATTGACAAGCTTAAGGGAATTGCGCACTTTAGCTCTAGCTTGGTAAACAAAATTGTTACATTAAAGTACATCAGTGACAGCTTAGGATCTGACGAAGATATGCGAGTGCATAAATTTGCAGAAGAAGCTGTTTACAAATATCTAGCTCATGCCATTCTGGCAACAAGAGCCAATACTCAAGAATATTTAGTCGCGCGCTTTAAGAAAGAAGCGTTTGCAGCAAAAAGAGTTGCAAAACTCCGTATGTCTAACCTTAAGATTAGCGAGATTGCTCAAATCATGCGCAACCAGGCTAAATGGATTAAACACTAATACATGCCAAAATTAGCACACAACTTTGTCCAGGGCAAAATGAACAAGGATCTTGATGAGAGACTTGTGCCCGCTGGCCAATATCGTGACGCTCTAAACATTCAGGTTTCAACATCTGAAGGTTCGGACGTCGGCGCTGTTGAGAACATATTAGGTAATACTAAACTAAACAAAAAGTCGTCCTCTGTAAATTGGGCGGCTAATTTTGGTTTAACCTCTGCGCAGTGCATAGGTGCTGCTCGGGATACTCAAAACAACAAACTGTACTGGTTTGTTACCTCAGCATCGGTTGATGCTATCTTAGAGTATGACGAGGCCACAGGATTTGTTGCACCTATATTAGTCGATACAAGCACAGTATTAAATTTTAACACGGCTAACTTTATAACCGGTGTTAACGTTTTTGAGGGGCTATTATGCTGGACTGATAATTTAAATGAGCCTAGAAAAATATTAATATCTAGGTTTAAAGCAGGTAGTACACAAAGTGGAACGAGTATAAATACTCATACGCAGGTGTATAGCAGACCGTTTATTGCATCGGATGTTACTGTAATTAAGAAAAAGCCAAACGAAAAATTACATTATGCTGCCGCGTCTTCTACAAGAACAGGTAATGGTGTAGGGCTAGATAGAGTTACTACAGATAAAACTTTTGTAGAAACGGTAGGGGGAGAGAGAGTAACTATGGATATTGGCAGTGATCGTACGTTTTTTACTAGCGCCGCTCCTAACTGGCAAAACGGAGACATAATTACTTTACGAGCGTCAGAGTTTAACAACGACAGAAACGCAGACGATAATTACGAAGTACGAATGCAGCTTACGGCTAATCCTTCTGGTGTGGGATTAGATTTTATTAATGCTAAAATACTATCTATATCTTCAGACATGCCAGATATAGAACTAACTTGGGAGTGTGAGCTACAAGAAGACCCACCTATGTTTGAGTTTTCTTTTCCTCGATTTGCTTATAGATGGAAATATAAGGACGGCGAAATATCAGCTTTTTCTCCATGGACTAATGCTATTTTTGTTCCCGGACCTTTTGAGTATGGCAGTTACGATGCTTACAATGAAGGAATGGTTAATAATCTGCGTAAGCTTACTTTAAGCGGATTTGAAACACCACCAGCGGATGTAGATAGAGTTGAAATATTATATAAAGATTCTTCTGAAAACATAATTTATAGAGTAGATGATCAACCGGCATCAGTGTCTTCTGTAGCAATTACGTCAGAGGTAGCTGTAAACGTTATAGATTCTAACCAGATACTTAGACCATACGATAATGTACCTCTTAAAGCTTTAGCTCAAGAAGTAATTGGCAATCGTTTAGTATATGGTAATTATGTCCAACAAAATAACATAGAAGACGAAGTTGATTTAACTGCTAATTTGCAGTCAAACAATATAGCGGCGGTTAAAACGCCAGAAGAAAGTGTTAAGTCTTTAAGAGACTACCAGATAGGTGTTGTATATATTGACGAGCATGGAAGAGAAACACCGGTTTTTACAAATAGCTACTCTACGGTAAAGATAGGCATAGACAAAGCTTCTAAAGTAAATAAGCTTAAAGCTAGAGTGGAAAATGACGCACCAGGTTTATGGGCTAAGCATTTTAAATACTACGTAAAAGAAACTTCTAACGAATATTATAACATTTCCTTAGACCGTTACTACCCTGATCCAGATGGCTTTATGTGGCTATCAATACCTAGTGCTGAAAGAAATAAAGTGCAAGAAGGAGATTTTCTAATACTTAAGAAACAACATAACACGGATCTTCCTGTTACTTCTGAAGCTAAGTTTAAAGTCTTAGACATAAGTAATGAGGCACCAGATGCTGTTGCTGTAAAACGTAAGTTTAAATCTTTAGTAGGTATTACCAAAGGCTCAGCAGCTACTAAAATTGCTACAGGTTTAACAGAGTTCACTTTTGAAGGTCCAACACCTAACGCAGGTAACGATCATTTTGTTGATGCACTACAGGCTGACGTTTATGTTAGGTTTATTTCAGGGGCTAATAAAACTAGATTTTATAAAGTTGTTACTGGTGGATATTCGGGAATTGCAAACGCTGGATACTCATTAGAAATTTCAGAGCAGTTACAATTAAGTGATGCATCCTTTATAAATGCTTTATCAGACAGCGCTAGTTTTAAGTTAGAACTGCACGAAGAAAAACGTTTAACTTTACCTGAATACCAAGGGAGATTTTTTGTTAAAATTAATAGAAGCACCGCATTTGATGAAAATGTAGTTTATAACTTTACTAATAATCCTGAAGATTATAAAGAAAAAGGAACAACAAGCACGCATCCCGATGATACCGCTTTCGATGATCCTGATAATACAGGTAATATTGGAGCAATAACCGGGTTAAGCTGGGCCGAACATTCTAATGCTAATGTTGGCAGTACAGTATTAACGGGTAAACCAACCGAAAATTCTAAAAAATTTGGTGTTGTACAGTCGCCTTATATTAGCGGTACTCCCGGGCAAAATATTAACGGCAGCAGCTCAATGTACAATTTTGTAACCGGTGCACAAGCTGGGGATTACATACAATTTGGTTCTGCCGCTGGTATTTGGTCAAATCTTTACACTTTAAATTCTGTAACTCAAGGAACTTATACTCGTAACGCATCACCTGTTGGCGATACTGACGACGAAACAGGATACCGGTGGGAATTTGTATTAAACGAGCCTTATACCGATACGGATATAGTTGCAGACCGTTTTAGATTAGCCGAAAGAAAAAGATTGCAACCAACTGTTATTGATGAAAATAGCGAGGTGTTACCTTCAATGAACCCGGCTGTATTTGAAGTTGAGCCTAAGGAAGCAATAGATTTAGAACTTTATTACGAAGCTAGCGAAGCTTATCCTATATCGGCTATAGACACTGAGCATACGCTTGATTACTTTAATTGTTACAGCTTTGGTAACGGTGTAGAGTCGGATAGAATACGAGATGACTTCAACGCGAAGCGTATTGGTAAAGGTGTTAAGGTATCTAGTATACTTGAAACGGAATACAAGCAAGAAAGAAGAAAAGCAGGTTTAATATATAGCGGTTTATTTAATAACACCAGCGGTGTAAATGAACTTAACCAGTTTATTCAAGGTCTTAAAATAACAAAAGACTTAAACCCTGTATATGGTGGTATACAAATTCTAAAAGCTAGAGATACTGACTTAGTGACTCTTTGTGAAGACAAATGCTTTAGAATACAAGCTAATAAAGATGCGTTATTTACTGCAGACGGTAACCCTAATGTTACGTCTACAAATAATGTGCTTGGCCAAACAATGGCATATGCCGGTGAATTTGGTATATCTAATAATCCTGAATCGTTTACTACATATGGGTTCAGATCTTACTTTACAGATAAAGCAAGAGGAACGGTAATACGGCTATCAATGGACGGCATTACAGAGATAGCTGAAAAAGGCATGTCCGATTATTTTGAAGACAAGTTCAAAGCACACACAGGTGCTATTTTGGGCTCGTATGATGAGGCTTCTGGTTCTTACAATATAAGTCTAAGCGATGACGAATCTGTTGCGTTTAAAGAAGGCGTAAACGGTTGGACATCAAGATTGTCATTTGTGCCTGAAGCGGCTATATCGTTAAACAACGATTATTACACTATGAAAAATGGTGAACTGTGGGTGCATAATAGCGCAACACGCTCTAATTTTTATGGTATTCAAGCTAATTCTACAGTAACACCTATATTTAACGATGCGCCGTCTAGTATTAAAAACTTTAAAACACTATCTTACGAAGGTGATGCAGGCTGGGTAGCGGATGTGCTTACAGACCAACAAGACGGAGAAGTGGAAGCATGGAAAAAGAAAGAAAACCTTTATTTTAACTATATTAAAGGCAAGGCTACTACATTAGCTAATATTGATACCGGCGAGTTTTCGGTGCAAGGTTTAGGTAACCCTTCATCGGTTAACGATAATAGTGTAGTAATCGGTGGGGTTCAAACGCAAGTATATGAGCTTACTTTTTCTAATGATCTAAATGTATCTTTGCAAATAGGTGATGTAATATTTTTTACAGATGATAGCGACGGCGATACTCTTAAAGAACTTGGTAAAGTGCATTCAATAAACAATAAAATTGTTACTGCTTTGTGGGACGGCTCAAGTGATGAACCAACGGCGTCAGATTTTATACTGTTTGCTAAAGACTCTGAAAAGAACACTTCAGGTATAATAGGTTATCATGCATCTGTTGAAATGAAGACAACTAGCTCCGACAAAAAAGAGCTCTTCGCTGTTAACTCTGAGGTGTTTATCAGCAGTGAATAATACGTAATAATAACTTATAAACTAATACAATATGATACCTTTAGCTTTAGGACTTCAAGGTGCCATGGGGATTGCCAGTGGTATAATTGGTCACAAGAAAAGAAAGCAAGAGCAAAAAACTGCGCAGGCAGAATTTGAAGCAAGCAAAGCGCGTTACCAGCAACAAGATCTTTCTAATCCATATGCTAATATGCAGAACACTATGGAAGATCTTACTGTTAATACACAAGCAGCAGATTTTGCAGCACAGCAGCAGCAGCAAGGTATGGCTAATATTATGGGCAACATGCGTGGCGCCGCTGGAGGATCAGGTATTGCTGCTTTGGCTCAGTCTTTAGCTAATCAACAATCACAAAACGCACAACAAGCATCTGCTAATATTGGTGCTCAAGAAGCGAGTAACCAAGCAGCGGCGCGTCAAATGGCAGGCGAATTGCAAATGGCAGAACGCCAAGGAGATGTAATGTCGCGGAACATGAAACGCGAACAATACAGTACTGAATTAGGAATGGCTATGGATCGCAAAGGCCAGGCAGATTTAGCCAGACAAGAAGCTACCCAATCATTAATGGGGGGTATCGGAAACTTAGCAATGGGCGGTGTTGGATTCCAAGCAAACCCACAACGTGCAGGAGCAGACAGTATATTTGGTCAGCTATTAGGTTTACCGGGTGAAGCCGCTACTGAATAATAGATTTAACATTATGGCAGATAAAAGTTTAATAGACGCAAATAGAAGAATGCTGCAAAGCGGTCGTAGACCGGTAGTAGAGTTTAATGCACCGCAGGGCAATAACTTGTTTGAGGGGCATCGTGCCATTAACGCTGCAAGAAGAAACAAGATAGCAGCTGTGAACGCTAGTGTTTCTAACTCAATGGGTAAGATGAAGTCGGATGTAGACCTCACTGCTTATTCTAAAGAAGAACAAAAAAATATTGGTAAGTTCTTAACTGGACAACGCTCTTTATATGCTAACTCAGCAAATGCTTTAGCTAAGATTAGCGATACTTCGTCTCCTGAGTATCAGTACCATGTTGACGTAATGAATGGCGTTAACAATAGCTTTGTCAATCTAAAAAATCAATTAGATTCTTATAAAGAAAATAAAATTGAGTTTGCAGAAGGCATTAGAACAGGGTTGTTTTCCGAAGGTAACGATGACATGCAGTATTCAAACGCTGCAATGATGTACGGGTTAGTTGACGGAGAAAAAACTAATGTGCCTTTTGAAATTGCTGAAAATGGCAACTTAGGGTTTAATATAGGCGGCGAGTATGTCAGCTATAACGATTTTGAACAACCGTTTCCGAAGGACTACAAAGTAGCATCGGGTATTTTAAGTCAATCAGCTGACTTGTATAAAAATCATACCTTACTCCAGGGGCCACAAAAAGACATGCTTAGACTAAACCTTATGGCTTCTTTGCGTGATCCTAATACTATTAAGTCGCTAGTTTCTGATTTTGAATCTGACGGGTTAAATCTTTCGGACATCCCCTTAGATGACATAGACGCAGCTAGAAATATGATTGCTGACCGTATAATGAATAGTTATACTGATGTAGCAGCACAAGGTAAAGCGGATTACGATGCTAAGCGAGCGAGTAAAAATCCAAAGAGCTCTACTAATCCTAGTAGTGGTAAAGATTATACCGAAAGATGGGCTGACGTAGATAAAGCGCCGGGAGTTCCTCAAAAAATTAGTGGCCACACTGTAAAAGCAAATCCTGATGACCCAAACGTATATGAAGTAGACGGTATAATGATGGATAAAGAAACAGCATTAGATATTGTAACTAACTAAAAATTCATTTAAATAATATGGATCTTAGTAAACTTAGTCCCGAAAAACTGCAAAATATAGCAGATATGAACGGTATAACCGTTGAAGAGCTATTAGCAAAAGCAAGTGGTAGTGAGGGAAAGCAGAACGACTTGATGGAAACAGACCCACCAACAAGTCAGAATACAGAAACGTCCGCTGGGGAATCCAGTTCGGGCGATATTTCTTTGGGGTCACCCGAAACTGATTTAGTTCAAAAATCTAAAGAAGCAATAAAAAATCTAAAGTTGTCTACCGAAGAAATTCAGGATATAGAAATAAAAGCAACTGAAGATTTAAGGATAGAGCTCGCGGCCGCTAATAATATAGCTATTGACGCGGTTACAGATGAACAACTTTCGGAGTTATTGCCTTCTAAAATACAAAATTTAAAATCACAGGCTTTATCTAATAAGATAGAGCCAATAATGAAAGATTTTGAAGATGAATCTTTAAACTTTTTTGAAGAAGGTGTTAAAGACTTAAGATTAGCTTCTGTATGGGCAAGCAAATATTTACCTGAAGGTTTAGGCAAAACTTTAGCAAGAGTCGGACAAGCTGCGTTTGTTACCGAAGCTGAGGTTGAAATGCAAAAAGGTAAAAAAGCTATTACAGAAGATTTTAAAAAATCACAAACAGAAGCGGTTGCTGCTCATAATAAAGCCGCGGAAGAAATTAACAACCATGCGGTTACTATAGATGCCATAGATGTTCAGCTGCAGAATTTAGAATCTAAATACGAAAATGATCCTTATTCTGTTACACCACAGGAACAAACTGAGTATGCTGAATTAATAGAAACACGAAACGCAGCAGCAACTTCTTTAAATAATAAGCTTGCTTCATTGGACCAGTATATTGAAGAGGCTGGCACCGCTGCTGAAGTGATAGACATGGTTAGGCGCACTTATCACCCAGAAGAAGTGGCTCTTAATAGAATGGAGGGCTCTACACTAAGATTAGTTGCCGGGTTAGGAGACGTTGTAAGAAACGTAAACCCTGTTAAGCTTACCGAAGTGCTAACTGGCGGTTATCAGCCAATGTGGGCAATGGTAGGAGAGCAAGGTCTTAAATCATGGACTAACGATTTATATTCTGAAGTCCAAAACCTAGAGGCCCGTACAAGAAAAAAGCAAGAGTTTCTTAAAATTGGAGAAAGTGGTAACGCCGCAGGTGACGTATTTGATTTTGCTCTGGACTTGTTTTCAGAACAAGTTGTTAATACAGCCATTACGGCTTCAATTCCAGGCGCTGGTTTATATATAGTTTCAGCAGGCGCGGCTGGTAATAAGTTTCATGAAATGGACCTTCAGATAGAAGAAGGTAAAAATATAAGTGCAGCGCAATACTACGGGGCAGCATTTATGCATGGAGCAGGTGAATTTATTACTGAAAAAGTAACACTGGGTCAAGCAAAAGGTGCATTTAGCGCAACCCGAAAAATGTTTGATTTACAAGCCGCCTCAGGTTTAACTAATATTGCGCCTACAGTTACGAAAGCTTTTGGTACATATGGTTTTAATATTCTCTCGGAAGCAGGTGCAGAAGCTGGCTCTCAAATTATAGGCAACATAGCGGATAAATATATTTTAAAAGAAAATATTGGTTTATACGACGGTGTAGCAGAAGCTGCAATTTCCGGTGCCTTTATGTCTGGTACGGCTTTTAGCGCTCCGGTATTAGCTGTTGACCTTACTAGAGCATTTACATACGGCCCTGAAATAAAAGCGGCTAACATGCGATCCAAAGAAATGATGGATCTAAAAACTAAGTTTGACAAACTTCCTGTCTCTGAAGACCCAGAAGTTATGCAAGCCAGAGCTGCTATATTAGAAAGAATAGATGAGCTAGCAGAAGAAAACGTTCAGGCTATTAATGTTGCAGCGGCTAGGATTGATGAGTTATCACGGGCGGATAAAAGAGCGTTATTAGACATTGACACTAAAGCTCAAAGATTTAGAGGTAAAATTGATAGTATAAACGGTAACAAAAAGCTATCTGAAGATCAAAAGAAAAAAATGATCAGCAGATATGCTAATGGATTAAACCTATTAGAAAATCAAAAATCACAAATTTTTGGAAACACAGAAGCTTCTTTAGGTAGAGCTCGAGCAAAAGCCTTCCAAATGATTACTGCAGCTGAGGCAGGTTTGGATTTTAATTACATTGAAGGGGAAACATCGGCAGAAGCTATTGCGGAAGCAAAAAAATTAGTTAAAGACTCTAATTTAAGCGAAGAAGCTAAAGCCGAATTAAATGAAAAATTAGAAGAAGCTTCTAACGAAGAAGGAATGAACGGTTTTTATCTTGGCGCTGAATTAGGGTTGCCTATTGCATTAACTACTGCGGAAGGTAAAAAACGAAATAGCTCTGTAGCGGCACACGAGGTTTCACACGCTACTTTGTTTGCTAAATTACTAGAAGGCAACGCTGACGCGGTTGGTCTGGCTAATGATTTAGCTAGCTACTTAATTAAAAATCACGGAGAGTTAGCTGCACGGAAGTTGCAAGGGGTTATTAATACATATACAAAAGAAAAAGGATTTACCGACGCCCAAATAGCTGAAGAAATCATGGCCGCTGCCGTAGAGCTCACTAGACGTTTAGACTTAGACATCAGTAAAAACCAAACCTTGCAAGGTAAGTTGATGAGCCGTTGGAATAAGCTGTTCCCTAATAATAAAGAAATAACAGAAATACGCACCGGTAAAGATGTGTTAGATGCTATTATATCTTTTAACTCATCATTTGATAAAGGTGAAATGTCTGGGTTATCTAAGGACATTATAGAGGGTAAGGTAAAAGCTAGGCAAACTACTGAGTCTGCAATAAAAACAGCCAGGGCTAATATTCAATATAGTAAAGGACAGGACATATCTTCTGCGGCAGATAGGGCAAAAAGAGTATTAGAAAAAGTAAGCTCTAATATGGAATTTTTTGATCCTAACTCTCCTCTTATTGCTCGGGTGCTTCCAGGAATGATTCAAGCACAGTTAGCTAAGCTATCTATTAAAGGGCTGCAGTTTGACATGGACGAAGCCAATAGCGATATTATACTTAGATTATATTCTAACGGTGATATAAATAAATTTGACGGACGAGGTACATTATATGGTTATATAAATGGTCGTATTAGTTTCCGTATTAAAGATATGCTTAAGGCTTCTGGTGAGGGTAAAAACGATATTGTTGAAGACTTTAACCAGAGCGACGTAGAGGATCTTAAAGGCGTTGCGGCTGATGTTACCACTGTAGAACAAATAGAAGAGCGTACGGAAGCTGAGAAACCTGAATACAGACCTCTTTTAAACAGCCGCATTGCTAAGCCTGAGATTATTGAAAGCATATTGTCTAAAATACCTAGGATAGTAGGCACGCTTAAAAATCGTATTGACGCACCTGTATCTAAAAATACTACTGTTACCCCTTTAATAAATGAAATGCGACTTGCTTTAGGTAAGCAAATAGACATTGACTTGAAAAAAGCAATGGGTGGTAAAAAAGATGGTGTACTTAGAAGGTTCTTAACGGACAATAAGAAAGCTATTCTAGAAAACATGACCACTACTTATTTAATGACAGCATTTCCTGCTGCTATTCAAAAACAAGTAGATGGTGTATTTACCAGTGATTGGAAAGGTAAGAAAATTGATCGCGAAACAACTAATACAGATAACGCTGGTAGAACATCAGGTGCTGAATTAGTACGCAGATTGCCTAATGCATCAGTAAAAATAGATGACAAAACATTCTTATCTTTTATTCTTGATGAAAAAGGTAATCCACTGCGCGGTAAAAAAGAATCTCTTGCTAAAGCTATTGCGGAAGAGCTGTCTATAGAAATTATAAATCAGGAAATGCAAGATCCTGATAGCAAAATTCGTCAAGCATTTGAAGCTAATCAAGAAAGATTAGGCGCAGAGCTAGCTGATAATTTTGTGGCTAAACTTAAACTTGATTCGGAAAGAGGAAATGTAAAATACTCTATTTCATTAGATGTTCTTCAAGATAAAAAATTCCAACAAGAATTATCAAAGTTAACAAGCGCTATTGCAATCAGCGGCCGCCAAGAGGTTATTGATGACAATTTTAAAATTATAGTAGGTCTTGAAACGCCATTCAAAAAAGAATTAGAAGTAGCATTAAAAATAATGTTAACCGAAGGAATTTTAGAAGAAGGCAAAGGCTTAGGTTTTATTAGCCAGGTTGAGTTAAACGAAAACATTCCTTCAGATGTTGTTGATGAACTAAAAAGAATTCATTTTGGGTCTAACCCGGCTAAAGGGTCTCTGGCTGAATTTGAAAAATTAGCAGAGCCTGTTATTAATGATATAATACCTTTATTTCCTAATAAAATATTAAAGAAATTAGGGCCTCAATTTTTTGGTGCAACAACGCGGTACACTAAAATGTTTAGAGATAAAATTGAAAAATCAGGAGCATTTGACCCTACGGTACCGCGAGCTTTAAACGTAAGCTTAACACATAAATTTAATAATCCGTCTACTGGAATTTTTAAAGAAGTATATAATATTTTAGCACTTGATATACCTGCTGCTGAAAAAATAAAATTATTTGAAAAAAGCGAAGCAAGACAAAAAATATTACAAGCTAACAAGCACAATAGATTATTAGCTGTTTACGCTGCTAAAAAATTAGCAACAACCGTGCAAAAAAACTCATTTTTAGGCTGGTTAAATGGAGGCGGCAGCATGGGTGTAAATCCATCTACTGTATTAAGAATATTACAAGCTCAAACCAATTTAAAAGATGGGTTTAGAGCTTACGGTAATATAGAATATATAACATTTAAAGATGGGCCGCAAAGCAATATTAAGTTTGAGCATGTTTTAGATAACGCTACCCTCATGGCTAAGCTGGCTGATATTATGCTCAGCGAAAGCAACACGGAAATTGCAGACATTAAAATTGAAGAGCTATTTGAAAATAATAATTTATGGGCAGAAGACAATGCTACATTAGACTTTATTGATACTGCTGGTAGAAACAACCCCCAGCAAGATGCTCGACTACTAATGTTACCAAAAGCACAGCTTGATGATGTATATTACATTGGTGGAGCTAGCGTTGTTAAAGCTGAACCTATTGTAAGGCAAAAAGTTGAAGCTAAAAAAGCAAAGGAGTCATTAAAAATAGATTACGAAGCTTTATTACGCTCGAAGAAAAGCTTAAAACAAGGCACTCTTTTTTCATTGCAAACTCCTCAAGCTATCTTTATGGTAGGTGGACCTGGTGCTGGAAAATCTAGTGTTATTGCTGGATTAAATTTAGTAGAAGATGGTTACCGTCTTATTAATCAAGACCCTTATTTAGAAAAATACATTAAAGAAGCAGGTCTTCCAACAGATGAAAAAACTTACGATAAAGAGCAAAGATCTTTACGTGCTAAACTAGGTTGGAAAGCTAGAAAAGCTGCAGAAGAAGATTTAGCTAATAATACTGCGGCGAAGGAAAGCATGGTTGTTGATGGCACAGGCGCTTCTTATAAAGCTACAACTAAAAAAATAAAAGCTTTAGAAGACGCAGGATATGAGGTGCATATGATATTTGTAAATACTAGCAAAGAAGTTGCGGTACAAAGAAATAGAGCACGTGCAGAAAGATCGTTAGCAGATTTTATAGTTACAAAAACATGGGATAACGTACAAGAAAGCGTTGCTAAATACAGAGAAGATTACGGCAGCAGATTCTACGGTATTGAAATGGATAATTTAAAATTTGGAGAAGAACTTCCTTCAAGCTTTGTAGAAGCTGTAAAAGAAGGTTTAAACAAATCAAAAACACAGTACTCACTTTCTCTTAGCGAAGAGCTTAACGGAATGATTGAGCGGACTAAAGGTGTTGATGCTAATAAAGTTTATTCAAAAGCGCAAGCGCGCATGTTGGGTGAAAGAAAAGGCAAATACCGTTTGTTTATACCTGCTTCAGCTGAAGATTTTAGAGGTTTAACTTCATATAGATTTGCTGGCAAAGGGAAGCAAGGAGAAGCTGATC
>ENA-OUOG01002436-OUOG01002436.1-marine-metagenome-genome-assembly--contig:-NODE-2436-length-19301-cov-8.456461_pt1 | contig 19301 bp, 22 predicted proteins | sample MGYA00248635_ERZ508505 | MGnify/ENA primary metagenome ERZ508505 (study PRJEB26176, sample SAMN06267871) | marine metagenome | isolation source: Saanich Inlet, British Columbia, Canada | place: Pacific...
ATGTGTCTAACCTGAACAATCGTCAGCAAGCTGCTGTACAAAATGCACAGAACTTTTTACAAGTTGATATGGCTAACTTGTCTAATAGACAACAGACTGATTTATTTAAGTCTCAGCAACGTGTACAATCAATGTTTAATGACCAAGCTGCAGAAAACGCTGCTCGTCAATTTAATGCAAGTTCACAGAATCAAGTAGACCAGTTCTTTGCTAACTTGCAATCGCAGACTGCACAGTTTAATGCATCACAGCAAAATGCTCAGTCACAGTTTAATGCTGGTCAGGTAAACACTATTGAAAGATTTAATGCTGAATTAAACAACCAGCGTGACCAGTTCAATGCACAGAACCAGCTTGTGATTGCACAGTCTAATGCACAGTGGCGCAGAGAGATTGCTACTGCTGATACTGCTGCAGTTAACCGTGCTAATGAACTTAATGCTAGTGCTATTCTGGATGTCTCTAAACAGGCGTATGATAATCTATGGACATATTATGCTGACAGTATGGAATGGGCGTGGGAGTCAGCAGAAAATCAGTTAGATAGAATAAACAATCTTGCTATAGCTAATCTTGACGCTAAGACAAGAGGAGAAGTGGCTAAAGAGCAATCTTCTTCTGCTGCAGGTAGTGCGTTAGGTGGAATGGTTGGTTCTTTAGGTAGTGCATTAATCAAAGGATATTTTAAGGTACAATAAAAATGGAACGAGAACTTTCAAAAATTGCTTATTATTCCATGCCTAGACAGCAACCTGCTGTTCAGAAAAAAGATAACAATGCCAGTTTACTGCAAAAGCCAGAAAGAAAAACTGCCCCAACTAAAAATACAGAAAATAGACCAGCTATGACTGCGTATATTGTTTTTGATGCACTTAGAAAAAAGCGACAGGAACTAAATAATGCTTAGAGATGAACCTACCTTTGATGCTCCTATACCGGGAATGTCTTTGACACATGAGTTAGGTGCTAGACCGTGGCAGTCTCCCCCACAGTATGCTACTGTAGATGATACGATAGATTATTATCTTGAGCGTATGTCTACTGATATATTTGAAAGCCAGCTTATTGATGTCCTTCAAATGGATGTTCCAGTAACAGTTATAGCGGATACAATAATTCAAGCTAGTGTTATGGAAGGTGTACATACCATTGATGTTGGCGTTTTAGTTGCACCTATATTAGTAGAGTTTATTATGCTGGTTGCTGACTCCGCAGGGATTAAGTACTCAACTGGTCTTGAATTAGAAGAAGGCCCAAGTAAATCTATGGTAAATCGTGCTATTTCTGATTTTAGAAAGGCACGTAGAGAACAAGATAAAAGCCCAGCAATTGAGCAGGTTGTAGAATCTGAGCCAGAAGAAGATGTCAAAGAAGAGCCAACTGGTTTGATGGCAAGGAGAAGTTAAATGGGTGCTTTTGGAAGAGGATTTGCTACAGGCTTGTTTCAACAAGTTGCAAAAGAGATTGATGATGATATGGAAGCGACACGTCAAAATGCTTTACGTAAAGCAGAATTACGTGCGCAAAGGTCTTACGAAATTGATGAACGCAATAGAGAGGCCGAAAAAGAAGTAAAGAACCAAATTAAAGATATGGTTGGTAAGATTGGCAGCGAGGACGGTGTTCAATACTTAATTGATAATTATGGCTATTCAGAAGCCGTAAATGTAGCAAACAATCTGTGGAAACAGAGTCAAACTTTAGGCATGTCTCCTTTGGAACAGATAGGACTGGAACAAAGAACAGGAAGAAGTGTAACTGTAGATGAGTTGGTACGCCATAACGCACCTGTATCTACGATGCCAAAAATATCTGGAGACCCAGCAGTTGGTTTTGCTAAATTATTCGGAAGCGCAGAAGCACGTCTTGCAAACCTACAGGCAACTTCAGATGCGGAATTAGAAGAATTAGGTATAGCAGTCGCAGATGCAGACGAAGCTATTGAGTCTATCCCACCTGCACTTAAAGGTAAACTAAAACCTTACATGCTGGGTAGACTTGCAAAGCCCGGAGATGAAGCAGTAAGATTGCGCAGAATCTCAGCTACTTTTTATGCTCAAGGTAAAAAAGAAGAAGCTGCTGCTCTTAAAACAGAAGCAGATGCTCTGTATCTTATATCACAAGTAGGTGAAAAGAAGAAGATGACTATAGGAGAAGTTAATGCTACTTCTAAGTTGTTGGACGGTGCTATCGCACAAAGATTTGGTCTAAAAGGTACTCTCACAGACGAAGGTTACTTGATATCTGAAGAAGTTGAAGAAAGTAAGAGACAAGAGTACCTAAAAAAATCTGGTTATGTAATGAATGTTCTTTCAAGTTATGTAGTAGCTAACGGTGTAGGTTCATATGCTGAAGGTTTGAAAACAGTAAAATATGCAATAGGACAAGATAAAAATATTGTTTTTATTCCAGCTACTGAAAACATGCCAGCAAGAATAGAAATGGATAATGAAACCCCATTTTTTAATCCTGACGGAACAAACAAAAAACAAGAAGCAGATAATGTTGTTGCTGGTTCAGGTGCTACTGCAGATGCAACTAGTCAGGCAGCGGCTACTGGTCAAAAACCTATTATGACTGGTGATGACGCAGTTGATGCTTTATTGTCTGAGTATGCCAATGCTACTACGGATGACCAAAGAAAAAGTGTTATAGAAAAACTGACACGTATGGGAAAGAGAAGTATAGCACAGCAACTACAGGGTAGTTAGTATGAGTACTAAAGTTTACCATCTCTATGATGAAGAACATCTAAATAGAGATACCCTAATAAAAGATACTGATTTTTTAGACGATGCTGCCGCTTTTCTATCCGATAGAGGCGGCTATTCGTATGACGAATTAGACACAGATGAAAAAGTATATGACGCTTACATGGAACATTTTCGTGTTCAAAATGTAAACGAAGTTACTGCACTTAAAGACATGTCTTATGCACAAGAAACTGATGATGAGTCTCGCCAAAGAATGGGCAGACTTATGGACACTTTTGACCGCATGGACAGTGACTTAGGCTGGTCTGCTGCAGGAGATTATTTAGAAGGTGTGTTTACTGCACCCTCTACATATGCTGGTGTTTTTACGGGTGGTGCGGCTAAAGCTGGGCAGCTTGCTGCACAACAAGGTTTAAAGTTTGGTATTCGTGAAGCTATTAAACGTGGTGGTGTAAGAACTGCCATAAAAGCAGCAGCAATAGAAGCACCTGTTGCTGCAGGTACAGTATTGGCGCAAGAACAAACTCGTGTTGAAACAGGAATAAAAGAAGATATTGACCCACTTGCAGTAGGCACTGCAGGTGTTATAGCTACTGTTACTGGCGGTGTTCTTGGTGGTGTAACAGGAACACAGTCTGCTTTACGTTCATTTCAGGCAGAAGAAATAGTAAAGGCTACCACAAAAGATGACGTGGCTATTGTGGAAGCAGGTCATGAGATAACTAAAAAAGTATTAAAAGTTGATAAAAAGGCTTCTAAAAAAGATAAGCAGATTGCTGCTACCGCCAATAAGATGCTTGATACCATCAAAGCTGATAAGTTGGCATTGAAAGACACTATTCCTGAAGAACTTGCTGCTGGTAAAGAATTAAAAGAAAAGCTGGCAGAGCAAGCAGGAGATAAAGATTTACTTCCCGGCATAGATGAAAAACTAATACAAAACATTTCTGCTGCTGGCGCAAGAGTATTTCATTTGATACCGCCTAGATTTAAAGAAGGTAGTACAACAGAACGTATTGTTGCTGGAAGTGCAGAAGACTTACAAGAAAGATTTACTTCTCGTGTTGCTCGTGGCATTAGAGAAAATGTAATTGATAAAGCCACGCTTAAACAAATTATGGATGAGCATGGCGTAACATCAGAGCAATTAGGCACTGTAATGTATGCAGATAGTGCTGCAGTTATTGCAGAAGAAGTTAGTCGTGCTGGTAGAGTGTTACGTGGTCAAAGAACTGCCAAAGAACTTGTAAATACAGTCAAGCTAGAATTAAATGAGATTGATGATGCCCTTTTAGACATGGGTGACTTTACAAGTAAGGCATACAGAAAACTTGCAGAAGATAGCAAGATACAGGGTATACGTGACGTAAGTGGTGCTTTTCAAAATCTAAACAAAGCACGTGTAGGTATGATGACTGTACAGGCAGCAACGACAGTTAGAAACACTACAAACGGATACATGAGAAATTATGTATATGCTTTAGATAATCTAGGTTCTGGTTTAATAAATTATTCAAAAGGCAATATACAAAAAATTATTGGTGCTTCAGACCAAGTAGTAAAACAAAATGCAATCAATGACGTAAAATTAGGCAAGGCACAGATGCGTGTTGCTTTGGACTCAATTCTTTTAAAGGATTTGGTTCTTGGTATGAACACAGCCACAACTACTGCACTAACACGTCTTATGTCCGATAAAAGATTTGGTGCTACTGGAATTACCAAAGAACTATTTAGAGAAATGGGCGATGTCGGTGAGCAGATGGGTGCAGAAAGAGGCGCACTAGCTTTAGCACGTAAGTTAAATACTCTAAACACAATGTCAGACAATATGTTTAAACGTGCTATATTTGCACGTGAGTTGGACAAGGCAGTTATGGCCTCGTCAAATGGAGAAAAAAGATTAGCTGATGTGTTAAGAGAAGGTAACTTTGGACAAATACCCACTGGAAATCTGAAAGATTCAATGGACGCTGCATTGGACTTTACATATCAGACAGGCAAGTTCAAAGGCAAAGAGGGTGGTTTTAATACCTTTGCAGATGCCTTTATTCAGTTTGGTCAAAGCACTGGCGGTTCACTTGTAGTACCTTTTCCTCGTTACATGATTAACCAATTTAGATTTGTGTACGAACACGCACCAATTTTAGGAATGTTTGATTTTGGTGGAGTATTAAACAAATCATCTTTTACTGACAGGGCAGGTAAACAGTTAACTGGTTTAACTTTACTAGGTACATTTGCTGCTTTACGTAGTCAGTTCGGTGATGAGACAACAGGTCCATACGAATATTTAGACCCTACAACTCGTGGTTCATTTGATATGAGGGCTTCTCTAGGCCCGTTCTCTGCTTACGCTATGTTTACAGACTTCATGTACAGAAAAAATTTCTTTAACTGGCATGATAATGATAAAGTAGCCGAAGGTATTCCGTACTCAGCAAAAGAGTTTGTAAATGCCATTACTGGTGGGCAAGGGCGTGCTGGTACTGGACTAGACGTTATTGATGGTACAGTTGATGTATTAATTAACGGTCTTGAAAACGGCATTGAAGATGCTATTAATTGGCAAAATGCATCTAAAGCTGTAGGTAATTATCTAAATACATATACAGTTGGTGCTGGTGTTCTTAAAGATTTGGTAGCAACTATAGACCCAGATTTTAGACAAGTTCCAGACAATACGGATGTTGAAATAATACCATATATGTTAAAAGTTGCTACACGTTCTTTTCCGCAGACAGTTGGAGATAGTGACCAGCAAGGTTTGCTAGGATATACAGGTGTAGGTCCAACTAGGGAAAAGTTAGAGTCTCCGACACGTTCAGGTGGATTGCGTTCTGTAAATCCTTTTATAAAGCAACTTACGGGTCTAACACCAAGAGCAGAAAAAACTGTTGTTGAAAAAGAATTAGACAGGCTTCGTTTTGAGTATTATGAACTTAGTCCTAGACTAATAAAAATGGACAGACCTCTTACTAATGAAGCACGTGGTAAGGTGGGAAGGTATATGGAAACAGAGGTTTCTAAATACATATTGGGGGATGAATATACTAAAATAGGTTCTGATAAGTTAAAAAGGCAGAAACTGAAGGAGTATATAAACCAACTTAGAACTGAAGCCCGTAACCTAGTTCTTGATGAACAAGGAATTGATTCAGGTCTTCCTAAAGCTGAAGTACTAAGAAGAAAAATGGTAATGTTTACAAACAAAGTTCCTGCAAAAGATAGACTTTTGATTGAAGAAACGTATAAGCATGAAAATGATGGAAGAACTATAAAAGAAGATGATGCTTGGGATTATGCAATAGAACAATATAATAGGCTAAAAGCAAATAGGTAAACTAAAGGGGGCAATTAAGCCCCCTCTTTTTTTTTATCTGTTATCTCCATTGCCCCCTATCGTTCCCCTTTCTTTCCTGCCTGACAGCTTGCTGTAGTTTTCCTGTGCAATAGTAGACAGGTCAAAACCTAAGTCACGTGCCAACGCTGCACAGTACCACAACACATCTCCTATCTCACTGGCAAGTTCAATCTTTTTCAGTTCAAAGTTTTCTTGGTCATACCCATCACGTATGAACTTCTTTACTTTGTTTGCCACTTCACCTGCTTCACCTGCCAGCCCTAGTGCTGGGTACAGGATGCTGTGTGAGTGTGGGTAGATAGCAAACTCTACCGACTTACGCTGATACTCATTCATTTCCATATCTTTATATTTCTCCTTTAACCATTTTTGTGCTTCTTTTTCAATGTCCATCCTTCTTTCCTCTAAACCTATGCTTGAAGAATACGACAGTATTCAAAGCTGTGTTAAGTGTAACCATTGCTAACAGCCACCATTGCCACCACAGTAATGTAAACTGCCCACTATCCTCTATCACAGTTTATCTACATCTTCGTTAAACAACGTAGTATCATGAAACACCTGATTAAGTTTAGCTACGTGTATGCTATCCACTGTTCCTGATATGTTGATGTGTGTCTCACCCCAACTAGACAGAGACATCATCAAATCGGCTGGCTCAAACTTTGATGCAATCTCTTGGAAAGCATTTGATGCAGCCTCTGCACTCTTGGTGTTCATGTCAAATCTAATGTTCATTCTCTTTCTCCTTTTCTTTTAGTTTCAACCACTCTTCATAACACGGATGACCTTTAGGTGGGTCATGCTGTATCCATCCGTTACCTTGTTTCCATACAAGGCTACTCATTCTTTAGATGCTCCGTATGTTCCAACTCATTTATATACTTTCTAATCAAAGTAATAATTCCTGCCTCAATTAAAGCGTTCTTCACGTAGAAAGAACAATCAAGCCTCATAGTGGCAGAGCCATCCTCATGCTCTTCATAGCCTGTAATAATAATGCCGTTATGTCCCAATCCATCATCGTCATATTGTTGTTCATCTGTCATATATCATTCTCCTTATGTTAACTTTTCCTTATTTTTTTAACATATGATGTTAGATATGTCAACATAATTCAGTTTATTTAACATATATAATTTGGCTGGGGTGACGGGATTTGAACCCGTACACGGTCAGATTCACCGACCTGCTCTAGCCATTTAAGCTACACCCCTCTCCCCTGTCGTGATGCCCTGACTAGTATTGGCTTCGCAACGGGGAATTTGGGATGCCCTATACCAACCGCACTGCAGATGGCATTTGATATATCGCCCTACACCGACATCCAATATAGGGATAGTTGCTTGTCTAAGGTGGGTTAATTCCCACTCAGGTCAATGACTCAGCAACCAAATCAATTGACCCTATCGCCCTTATACGTGGACGATGATACATACATACTACGCTGCTGTCAAGTCTACTACTTCACAGACACCTGCAGTACAGGCTAACTCACGACCACCTGAAGTGCTATCCTCTTTCTCAAAGTCTTGCAGCTTAGACCAGTCAATTGACTTAGGCATCTTACGCACGGCTTCTTTATACTCAGCAGCATCAATGTCCTGATAAGGTGCTTGCTTGTATGTATGCTCACTGAATGGCAGGAAGCTAATGCCTGACACTTCATCAAAGTGTTCATACACCCATGAACCTACGTCCATCCACTCATGTTCCTTCACAGAGATAGTGACAGATGGTTTGTGTTCACACCAATGACGCTGATACTTTAGCCATAGGTCTAGCTGCTGAATAGCTGTCATCTCAGTACGTGTTACCGCAGCAGTAGGTGACTTCATCGGGAAGCTAAACACTGTAGTTGAGTCAGGCTTCATGACATCAGGCTCTGCTGGAATACCAGCGTTAATCATGAACTGTGTCAATGGGTCTTTGTTATCACCACGTACAGTACGGATGTAGTATGGGTTGTGACGAGCATGAATACCTGACGCACTATCCACTAGCTGTGACACTGTACCTGATGGCTTAACGCAAGTGATTGCTGCAGATACAGGAATACCAATTGCATGGGCAACAGATTCATTTGTATTGACAGCTACCTGCTTTAACTCTTCTAATACATCATTAATGTTCATGCCATACTGTGCGCTTTTACCTGACAGGATGTCATTGTCCATGATACCTGTTAGTGATACACCCAGCAAGCGTTCTTCCTCTGTGTTATCCTTCCATATCTTACGCAGATATTTGAAGTCAGTCAGTGTGGATTGAAACGTACCCAGAATAGTAGCCAGTCTAACCTTCTTTGCTAGGTCTTGTACGTTATCCGTAGAACGTGCAACTACCTCAGACAAGTTACAGAACTGATATGGACGTAAGATAATTTCACTACAAGGGTTACATCCGAAATCATGTTCCGCATCTCTGCGTCCATTCTTAGCTGCTTGCTTCTGTGCAGACTGACGGTTGAAGATACCACGTTCACCTGACTTACTTTCATACAGTGATAGCCATTCACGCATGAACGTACCCATCTGTGGCTTCTCTTTGTAGGCAACGCTGTTGTTCGCAAGCGCACGTTGTCCTTCGTTCTCCCACCATTGACCTGCTTTAGCATGACGCATCTGGTCATCGTTCAGGTTTGATAGGCTGATGAGTGCGCTGCGTCTGACCCCACCGACAACTACAACCTCACCAATCTTACACATCATATCATGACACTCAATAGGGTACAATCTGCGACCTTTTGCACCCTTGAAGATGTCAATGATAAACTCAAACAACTCTTCTAATGGGGCAGGGCCAGATGCTCTACCACCAAATGTTTTTAGCCTTGCACCTGCAGGGCGTACCTCTGATACATCCCACTGTGGTATCTGCCCGGCATACAACATAGCAATTAACTCACGTAGTGACTTAGCCCAACCGGGTCTGCTGTCACCTACCTTGATTACTGTGCTTGTGCTGTGCATATCTTCATTCACGATAGGCAGCTTCTCAATGTGATGACGTTCTACTGAGAAGCCAACACCTGTGCCACACATTAGGATGTACATTGTTTCGTCAAACGCACGTGGGTTATCCACTGGTACGTATGAACAGTTATAGCCACCAACATGGCAGCGGTCTAGTGCAGGGCCGGATGTCATCAAGGCTCTCATGCTAGGCATAATCTCTTGATTAAGTACAGCCTGTTCAAGTTCGTTACGTGTGCTGTCATCCATCTTGTAGCTATGCTTCTTCTCAAGATGCTTTTGCATATAATCAAAGTAACGGCCTACTGTCTCAGGCCAAGACTCACGCCTCTGCTCATCTTCTTTCCATCTTGCATAGCGAGACAGTGCAATAAAGTTTTGGTAGTCTGTTGGTAAATAATTACTAATGCTCATGGGGTCTACTCCTGTAATGTTCTTATGTTTTTAATGTGAATACCTTCAATGTCATAAAAGTATTCCTGTATGCCTTCCTCTATTTCCTCTGCCACATTCTCGTCAGCAGGAACAGGATAGTCATCTGGGTCTACGTCCATAGTAATGAACATCTTAACTCTTATCATCGTAGCAGCCCTCTACTTCCGTTATAAGTTTGTCCAAATACCATTTAGCTTTCTTCAGGTCTTCTGTGCCATTCTTGTAGCGATAACGCCAGAGATACTTGATAATATTACCCTGTAAGTAAAACTCAAAGCCATCACCTAGTGCAGCTTCAATGGCATCAATACATTCAATACCAGAAGCATTATAGTGTGGTGGACTGTTGACCATATCCTTTTTAGTATTGTCAATCACTTTCATTCTCCCTTCTTCTATTTCCTTCATGATATTGTAGTATGATGTCATCAGGCACTACCCTTAGTCTTTGTTCCAAAGTTTATCTTCACAATATTATCTTCTTGATGAACAATCTCTGGTTTATTTTCTAACTCAATTTCATACTGCTTGTCAATATTCTCAATAACAAAAGTGTGAACTAATTCACGTAAGTCTTCATTAACTTCCATGATGGGAATAGTTGATGCTAACATCTTGCAGAAGTGCATCATCTGAAAGTAATCGTCATCCTGCAGGGGATTATCTGGTTGCGTGATTATGGCAACATCAATCTCACCATTCCACAAACCTTCATCATCCATGTATGGACGAACTCGTACTACAAAGTCTTCATCTCTTGATTCAAACATTTCTTTTTCGCTCATGTTCACTTTCTCCTTTTAATCTTACCGCCACTAAACTTGATGAATGACGGGTGTTTGTTCTTGCCTTTTTCTTTCAGCCAGTCTTCTGGTATGATACGGTCATAGCATCTGAAGCCATACTTATCACACCATTCACCATATGTAGACTTAGCACCCTTACGTAGCTTGCGTCTGCTGTTTTCAAAGACAAATCGTATATCAAGATTAGGATGTTGCCGTTTGATGGCTAGATGTTTGCGCCTATCTGCGGCAGTGAACATTCCTTTAGTCTCAATTATAATACCATTTGGAAGCACAAAGTCAGGTGTATAGGTACGGTAGGCTAGGTCTTCCCATTCTATCTTAATACATTCATAACCAAAGTCAATCTGTAATTCTTTAAGATAGTCAGAAATCTTAACCTCTAAGCCTGACCGATACCCATACTTACGTGCTGCTCTAAACTGTTTGAAGTTAGGCGGCATCGTATTCCTCTGCTAGTTTAATATAAGGAACTAACTTAGGTTCTTTAGCTTTGGACTTAACGGCTGGTAGTTCCTTCATTTCAGGCCAGCAGTCAAAGCGATATGAACAGAATGTGCAGTTCTTATTTAGAACAAGATTGCCAGTCTTTTCTTTGTACCATGTCTCTTCTTCAGGCTCAAAGCATCTTTCAAACTTGTTCTCTTTTAGTTTTGCAACTGTCTCTTCAACCTTTTCTATTTCCTTATCTACGTCCATCCATTTGGCTGGAACATATTTGAAGTCACCGTTGGCTTTGTTTACAACCCACCAGCCACCTACTTGCTTACCAGATGCTTTGGCATACCCTGCTAGTTGTGCAATGTAACCAAACCCATCACTTTCAGCCAATGTTTCATATGAGTGAAACTTATTTGTGTATGACCAGTTTGATGCAGATTTGATGTCATCCACTGCACCATTCATGACTATATCATACGTGCCTTTTATTTCATCATCAGACAGCTTTAGTGTAACACTATCGCTATCCTCATACTTTACACCAGCTTCTTTTAGTAAGCCCTTAAAGACAGCTTCAACGATGTCTCCAAGCATCATGTTCATTACGAATGTGGTAGGTAAAGGTAATGCAGCCTCTGGTTTATTCTTCTCATACCATAGTTGGCAGGAAGGTCTACCAATGTTTGACATACGTAACCTAAAGTCACCACTCCGACCATCACTGCCAAACTGACGCTGAAGGGCATCCTTGATGTCGGATGCCACTTGTTCAATCGTATCAGCAGAGATAGTTGTGTTTCCAGCAACTGCATCTTCAAGGTATTGATGCAACGCCAGTTCAGCAGGATGATTCATTATGCTACCTCGTCTTCAATCTCAATGTCAACAAGGTCATCAACCATGTCCACATCTTCATCTTCCATCTTTGAGTTAGCCTTTTCTGACCAAGCATTGCTGATGTAAGAATTATGATTGTCTACCCACTCTACGAAGTTTGAGAACATATCATGTTCTGCGTCAGTTACAGGCATAGTATTTGTAACATCAAGTGAGAACGAAGGTAAGTAGAACACACTACCGTTTGGCAACTTACGCTCTTGCGTAGTAGCTGTCACGTTGTGATACACTGGTAGACGCTTCATCTTTAACAGCTTGGCAAATACATCACCCATGCTCTTAAATGCATCACGGTTATCAATTTCCCATATGAATGGTGTCTCTTCCAACTGGATGTCATCACCCTTATCATTAACAGGATTGATAAGTTCTACAGTACCAAACACCGCACGTACACGTTTGATTTCTTTAATCAGAGATTGCATCTTCTCTGGTAACGCTTTGAAATCTTTGATATAACCAGCAGGTTTACCACAGTTAAAGCCACCGTCATTGTCCTTCAGGTCAACATCCAAATCATTATTCATTAGTGTCTTTACAAAGCGATTAGGTGTCTTGTCAGTACCTTTGATGAAACGCTTCAACATGAAACGCTGCATATAAGGACGAATCTTCACTGAGTTAGCGAAGTAGCTAGGCCCATCTGGAATGTCTAAGCGGTACATACCACCTTCAACAACTTCCATGTTAACCGTCTTACCATTAACTTCAGTCTGACCCATGATAGGTACATGGCTTATACGCATACGAGCAAGAGTACTTGAGTTACCCCCACTAGATGCTTCAGCCGCAAGACCCATAGCTTTAGCCATAACATCAAAGTTATTGGTGTCAATGGTTGTTAGTTGTGTCATATATTTTCTCCTATTAAGTTTGAAAGTTTCATAGTTATATCAGGATACGTCCTTCGTGTCAAGCCAATTATCTCCTATTTTTGATTCAAGTAATAGTGGTACATTAAATGTTACTCCCCATCTAAGTGTAATCAAATTACTTAACTCGTTGTTTGTCTGATGTATTATATCAATAACCTTCCTTTCTTCGTCAGGATGGACATCAATAACAATACTGTCGTGTACTGTATTTACTATACATGACTGCATACTGTCAAGTAGTTTTTCAATATGTAGCAAACAAAGTGGAACAATATCTGCTGTAGCAAATCCCTGCACAGGGTAGTTCTTTATTTGTGTAAAATGAGACACACGACCAGACGACTTACGTACTACATCGGGAAATGCATATTCCCTACCAGAAGGTATAGTTATCTTCTGTTTAGTAATAGCCTCTTTAGCCAGCTTGCTGTGCCAATCGGCAACGCCAGTGTACTTCTCATTAAAGTGCGTATAGTACTTTGCCTCTGCTGGTGTCCTGCCATACCCTGTTGCCCCGTAGAGTGGCGCAAACGTATGCGCTTTTGCATCCTGTCTATTCGTAGGCTGACCAGCATCGGTAATAACTTTAGCGGTGTATGAGTGTACATCAAACCCAGTAGAAACTTCTTCAATTGCGACTCCATCTTGTGATAAAAATGCTGCGGCTCTGAACTCTAGCTGTGCCATATCAGCCTCAAGTATCTTGCCACCTTTAAACCTTGATACAAACACCTTCTTAACAGGGAATGTACCGCCTCTTGGCATATTCTGCATATTAGGGTCTGCACCTGACAGTCTGCCTGTTGCAGTTCTGTGCTGAAGCAGTCTTACGTGCAGTTTACCATCTGTCTTAGTGTGCGTAGCAATACCATCTACAAATGATGACAGATATGAGTCAACAGCAGATAGCCTACGTACCTTAGACAGAAAATCTACAGCGTCATGCATACCCTTTGCACGTGCTGCACCTTCAAGTGTTTCAAGGTTCTGCTTACTTGTGCTAAACCCGTTGGCACTTGCCCACTTAGCTGAAGGTGGCTTGAACTTTAACCCAGCCATTTGGTCTGTATCTTTAAACAAGAAACCAACAGAGTCACAGTTCTTGCACTTACTTGGTTTTGCAAAGAGTGTGCCATCCTTCTTTACTTTGCGTATATAGCCAGTCCCATGACATTCAGAACATTGCTCTGCTTTTGTTTTATACAAACGCTTTGTTCCAATGTTTATTGCTGAACGAAAGTCTACATCATCCATGTATGGGTCAATGCGATTAGCCCACTCAGTCTTGTCTAGTACCTTGCGTCCATAGATTACCCAAGATAATTGCTCTGGACTATTAAGGTTGATAGGGCTATCGCCCATAAGATTCCTAACATGAACTTGTAACTCATCTATCAACTCCTTCTTCTCTGCTTCAAACTCTTTACGCACATCATCTAGCTTTTCGCTGTCCACCATAAACCCACGCTGATATATTTTAGCAAGTGATACAGCCACTTCATTTGTAAGAGTTACTGTGTTCATCAAGCCAGCATCCTCTACTGTATTCAAACGATATACAAGTTTATCTGACAACTGCTGTGTCGCATGAAGGTCAGCAGATAGATATTCACATAACTCATTGTAGGGAATAGTACGTGTGCTATAGCCCTGCTTGAAGTAGTTCTTTAGTGTGTCTTGTTTCTTAGTGTCTAACTCATAGCGTTCTGCACAAGCCTCAAGAGACAAAGGTAGTTTCTGTCCACGTTGTAAGACATACTCTGCAAGCATGGTGTCAAAGACAGGGCCATTGTATGTAAAGCCTGACTCCCATAACCACAGCAAATCGTGTGCAGCATTGTGCATGATAAGAACAGTAGCTTTGTCTAACCACTCCTGTACCAATGTGTGTCCGTTTCGTGTAGGTGGACAGTCCTGATGGTCAAACGTGACAATACGTTCTTCGTTTATATCTGACAGCATACCAACCATAGTCAGTGAGTTCTCTGGCTCAAACGGGTCAAGGTGCAACTTACCATTTCTAGTTACTGTAGTGTTTTCTACGTCAAGTGTTAATTTCATTTATTCTCTCCTTGTGTTTTTCAAGATATCTAACAGCGTTAATAACACTTGTCAAGTCATCTCTAAATCCACCAAGCCCATCATTGCAATGTTTGCAAATGTATCCACGAAATGTGTTTGTCTCATGGCAGTGGTCAAGCACCCATGTTCCTAATAGTTTTTGACCATACTTATTTACTTCATCAATGGTGCGCTGGCAGATGGGGCATTTGTAGTCAGGGTCTTGTGGATATAAGTTATCCTTACGTAAATCCGCAATAACCTTTCTGTGTCCTTTTTGACAGGAACGGCAGGTTCTCTTTATCTCTGCCTCACCTGTCTTTGTGTATGACATCTGCTGAAAGTTTGTGACAGGCTGTCGTATATCACACTTTATACAAACAAGCCCATCCTCACAAACCTCTTGAACAATGTCAAACATTTCTATCTGAGACATTATGCTTCGTACCTTGCAGTCTTGTACTCAAGTTCACAATGAACCACACCATGCCAACCTGTCAGCTTGTTCTTAACAACATTCAGGTGACGCTGTGTATCTTCTTCATCCTGACCATCAACAACGGGGTTCTTGGCAATCAGAACCATAAGGTCAGCTTCAGCAGCTTTACCTGTTCGTGAACCTTCCATCATGCTCTGGTTAAGTAGCACCTTACCCTCTGCATCTGCTGATAGCTGAGACATATAGAACACTGCACACTCATGCTGTTTAGCAATCTGTCTTGCATGAATAGCATTGGCCTTCAGTGCTTCATCTGCTCTGGCAAAGCCACCTGTACGTGCAAACTTATCGCCCATATCAAGAATGACAATATCAGGCTTGTATGATTTACAGATGCTTTCCACCCATGACATATCACGACCAGTGGCATCCTTAATCTTAATGCGTTCCTTCACTGGTGCATACAGGTCACGTGCCTTGCCGGGATTAGCTTTGATTTCCTGCATGGTCATGCCTGTTGCGGCAGTCAGGTATCTAGCACCTACACGGTGGTAGCCTTCTTCATTACACAAGATGATGCAGTTAGCACCCTGATGTGCAAAGCCACCCGGTGCTGCAATCAAACTGGCATGGAAGGAAGTCTTACCAGTATTAGGTCTTGCGCCAATCTCAATAAGGTGTCCATCGTTAACACCCTCAACCTTGCGTGTCAGGCTGGCAATGTTGAATGTCCAACGTGCTTCAAGGTCATTGCGTGATAGTAGTGTCTCTATGTCAATGTCTTCCCACTCCACGTTTAGGTTAGGTGTGAAGTCATCTGCATACTGCTCAAGCAATAGGCGTAATGGCTCAAGGCTAGACTGAGAACCATTGACATAATCAAAGCCAAGATTAGCAATGTCTTCCCCGATAACCTGCTGGAACAGTTTAGATAGCACTTCTTGTGCAACGTCACTGCCCATAGGCTGTTCTTTCTTAATCTGTGCGAACAAAGAACTGTATGCCTGTTTCTGTGCAGTCGTAAATGTAGGATTGTTAGACATCAACAATGCCTCAATCTCATCCGGCGTTACAGTGCGTTCGTACTTATCCATTGCACTATCAATGGCCTGTTTAATCTTACGTACATCCTTGCTGAATAGTCTGTCAGGACATCTTGCACCACGATGGTCATCGTAGAACGATTTATCCATTAAACTTCTTACGAGTGATAATTCCATAATTCTTCTCCTGTGTTTGTTAAGTTGGTCATATCCGCTGGGTTACGGTATTTGAGGTCATCTGTCAAACGTAATACTTTTACTACATCTACATGACCACGTAATTCTTTGGCAAACGCTAGTGTCTTTGGTAATGCATCGGGGTCTAGCGCAATTATTGCCGTTGAGAACTGTGCGAGATACCTCTTGTGTTCTTCTGATAATGACGTACCCAACACAGCTACCCCAACAAATACATCATCACCTACGACTGCGGCACTCACACAGTCCTCAACAACTACAGCCACCTTACCAGAACCATACACGTAAGGCAAGCTACTTTTTCCATATCTTTTCCATTTAGGTAATCTTTTTAGAAGAGACCTACCTGTAGCATCCACAATGACACCATCATGTCGTACAGGAAATACAATTCTGTCTTCCTTTACATCATACATGAGACCGTGTGTGTCAAAGTCAATATCCCACATATCACAGAAACGTCTAGCGTGTATAAAGTCACTACGTTCTACCACGTAAGGGGGTAACTCAAACTTCTCTACAGATTTATTGACAGTACGATTAAAGGTATCACGTATGTCATCCACAGATAGGTGAACTTTCTTTGAACCTTTAATGCCACAAGATACCTTGTAACAATTCCATACAAGAGAACCCATATTGTTTGTAACTGTAAATGTTTTATATCCACCACAGTTAGGACAATTTATTCTCTTTGTTTCTCCACTATGTAAATCTAATTCACTTATAGTGTTATATATATTATACATTATAACCCTTCCTTTGCGGCACTTACCATGCTTTTATCATGCTTTTTTCGCTCCGTCAATGCCCAATTTGCACTTTTTAATGTATTTTTTAGATAAGGTTTCACTGACTGTGGATTAGCGTGTCCTGTAACCGACATAATTTGTCCAATACCGACTCCGGCCTCAACCATTTCTGTTGTACCAGTTCTACGCAGGTCAGATAATCTTAACTCACGTGATATGCCAGCACGTTCCATTAACTCACGACCAAATAATGGCAGCTTGTGCAAGGTGTATGGTCTGTACTCACCCTTGATTGGAAAGGGTCTAGGTGCAACGTAGGGTTGAAACCCAAAGTCTTCATTTTGTTGTACAAGCATTGCAAATAAATCATCCTCAATGGGCAAGAATACTTCTGCCCTACGCTTTGACTGCTCAATATGTACAGTTTTTTCCATAAAATCTATTCTATCCCAAGTGAGCATACGCATATCACCCAATCTCTGACACCATTCATATGCCATGTGTGCAATAAGACCTATGTTACGGGTGCTAAAATCGCTGTAGGCTACGTCTAATAGCTTCTGGACATCTTCCCTACTCCAGATGGCCTTACGCCTCTCAGCGGCTCTCCTACGCACGTTAGCGAAGGGGTTAGAGATACAGAGTTCTTCACGTAGGCCATGATTAAATACAATGCGTGTGGTAGACATCACATGGTTAGCCATTGAGATACCTTTCTCACACCATTCATTGTATGCTGTCTTTGCCATTTTAGTTGTAATTTTATCTGCATCATACTGACAGAGGGATTTACCCTCTGCCTGTGTTTGTTTCATTACGTTCAGAAAGTATTTATATTGTGCTTTACTTTCATCCCGTAACTGTTTGTATTCATAGGAAGAAAAGTAATCTTCTATGATTTTAGATAGCTTCATTATGCCGCCACCAATTCTTTGAAAGCAGGACTATCAATCCACTGCGACACTTTGTGTTCACGCTGGAACATGGACACTGCTTGTGTGTCATTGCCAGTGTTGCGTAGCTGGAAGCCATTACGTTCATCAGCATAGGTTGCATAGTTAGTGAAGGCACTGTACAGAGCAAACACATTGCGTCCACGAGTGTTCACCTCTTGGTTGTACAACGTGTACATCTTCTCAGCAGCTTTCTCTGACTTCATAATCTTCTCAAGCAACTCTTTGACATTTACATAAGACAGACCAATGTTTGCCCAATGCTGTAAGCGTTCTGACTGTGCATAGAATGACTGCTTGGACTCATTAAGGTCACGAATGAACCTATCCATGCTAAAGTTTGATGTATTCTTTCTGCGTATCTTGTCATGTTCACCACGAATCATGCCGTTTGTACAGAAGAAATCAATCGCACCGAAGAAAACCATGTTGGAACAGCTACCATCAATGCCATGCAATGCAATCACACGTTGTGCAATAGTAGTTTCGTGACTACTTGTCACAATTTTTGCTGTCACATTAGGTAATGTCATGTCCATCAATGCCCAAGCATTATTACGTGCATCTTTCCAGTTAATGTTCATACCGTTGCACTCATCCTCGCCAAGTGTCTCTGTCATTGTGTTGTGTACACCTGCAAAGAAATCACCGTGACTGGCACAGGTAAACCCATTACCAACGACACCGATATATTCGCCAGTGTCACCGTTGATGACATATTTCTTGTCTGCAACTTTGGTTGGCTCAAACTGAACGTCAAAGTTAAGGTTCTCAGGTAGCAGTTCATCTGCTGTGTATGTAAAATCTAATGGCATAGTTCATTTCCTTTCATAAAAGTTAACTGATGTTGTGTTATATCACTGTGTTACCATATATGCAACTACTAATATAACAATTTCTACTATAATTAATGTTTCCATTATTGTACTCCTTACTTAGCCAGTAAAGCCACCATAAAAATTATCATGCTGTAATACACAACAAATTCATACAGTGTCATTTATTTGACATCCATATTAAACAGCCTACGCACAGTCTCTGCGGCATCGTATAATTCATTGAAGTCATCACAGTATATGTAACGTACACCGCCACCATGCAATGCCTCGCTGGACACAGCCAGTGAGTATTTGTTTAACCTTTTCAATGCTTTGAGCATCTCAGGTGTAAGCTGGTCAACGATGACTTGCCTTGCATCCATCTCTTTCTTCTGTGCCTTTGCCCAGTAAGCAATGCGTTCATCGTTTGTCATGTTGTCTAATTTCTTTTTGCTCATGCTACTTCTCCTTTCAACCAATGTGGCATATTACGTCCTTTGTTATAACGTGCGAAATTTAACTTGTCAACT
>ENA-OUOG01002438-OUOG01002438.1-marine-metagenome-genome-assembly--contig:-NODE-2438-length-19296-cov-4.335761_pt1 | contig 19296 bp, 17 predicted proteins | sample MGYA00248635_ERZ508505 | MGnify/ENA primary metagenome ERZ508505 (study PRJEB26176, sample SAMN06267871) | marine metagenome | isolation source: Saanich Inlet, British Columbia, Canada | place: Pacific...
CAAATCCTGCCCCCGCAACCATCGTTATTTGCACCCCCTCGCTTTCAGCCTGGGGGTGTTTCTTTTTTGGCTCTGTGCCAAGCTTTAGCAACGCTGCTAGCTCGCCGTAGAGTTCGATTTTCAACCCCCCATTTTCTGAGACTAACTGCACCCGCTCAATCAACTGGCGGATGGCAGTGTTTGCTTCGACGAAGGTGTTTGGATCATTCAAGGCCTGAACAAGGTTGGTGATCTTTTCTTTGTACATTGCGGCAAGGTTGGGGTGAAGGCGTGGTGTAGGTGGTGGCACCGCACTGAGGTCTTCTTCTATCCTTTTCTGCCTATCCTGCAGTGATTGCATTTCATCTTTAAGTGCGTCTCCTGGTACTCCGGCTTTGATTGCCTCAATAAGCTTTTGGATTTCGGACTTGGTTCTCTGCAAATCAGCTTTGAGACTTACGTTTAAAACTTCGCTCTGATTAGCCTTTGCGTTGTACTCGCGGGTAAACTCATCAACAAACGCTTGATAGGCCGCAGGCTGCATCAAATGCCCCTTCAACCCTTCAAGCACCAACCTTTCAACAGTGTCGCGGCGGATAACTAGAAGGTTGTCACATGTTGCCTTGTTTCTGGCAGTGGAGCATCCATAATGGTGTTTGCTAACCTTGGAAAAGCCGCCACCACAGGAACCGCATTTAAGCAAACCGGATAGCAGATACTTTGGGCGCCTTGCTACTTCTATGCGGTCACTGTTTCTCTCGATTGACTTACGGGTTAATAGCTGTTTTTCTTTTACTGACCTCCAGAGTGCATCATGAATAATTTGCAAAGATGGTACTTCCTCTGTCACCCATTGATGCTCTGGATTAAGGCGTGCCTGCCTTTTGCCAGAACTCGGATCTTTTATGTAGCGTTGGCGGTTCCAGACGATACGACCGGCATATAGCTCATTGTTTAAGATGCCAGTGCCGCGGCGCCAATTGCCGTAGATAGTAGACGGACCCCATTTTCCGCTATTCGGTCCTGGAATGTCTTCCCTGTTAAGCCGATGGGCAATGGATTTGGGTGATCGACCGGAGTTGTATTCTTCAAAAATGCGGCGAATGATCTGCGCTTCAGTCTCAATTATGCGCCTATCACCGCGCGCTATAGACCCGTCTTCATATCGCTTGTGATCAACCCGGTAACCATAGCAAATGCCCCCTCCTGATTTGCCTTTTCGCACCCTACCCTCAAGGCCTCTTCGGGTCTTGTCTGCGAGATCTTTCAAGTAGAGTGCTGACATCGTCCCCTTAAGGCCGATATGGAGCTCGTTAATTGCGCCTTCGGATGTAGTGATAACGCTGATGCCTGCGAAGTTCATGGCTTTGTGGAATGCGGCAATATGTTCCTGATCGCGGCTCAACCTATCAATACTCTCAGCCACAACGACATCAAACATCCCAGCGCGGGCGTCAGTTAGCAATTGTTGATAGCCTGGGCGCAAAAGTGATGCGCCACTAATGCCGTGGTCAGTGTAGGTTTGGCTTAGTAGCATTTTCTGATCGTTGATTAGACGTTTTGCTAACCTGACCTGATCATCGATAGAGGCATCACTTTGAAGGTCGCTTGAGTATCTGGCATAGATGACTGCGCGCTTGGTCATGCCAGCACCTCCTCAATGTCGAAGAACGGCAGAGCGTTGTCTTCAGTGAGCGGTGCCGTAGAGGCTAATGCGTGCTGCTGGAGCGCTTCCATTGTGGAAGCAAGGTTGGTGCCGGCGGCCAGCATGGATGATTGCTCATAATGACCAAGCGTCGTGGCAAGATCGCTGTGTCCCAAAATACGGCTAGCTGCCAGAATGTACTCTGGCGCATCGCTCGAGAGCGCACTTGCAGCGCAGTCACGAAGTATGTGCGGGTTGAGGGGCGCGCCTAGAAGTTTGTCAGAGATACGGGTGATGCCGTAATAAAATGCATGGCCGGTCATGGCTTTGCCGCGCGTTGATATCCAGAGTGGGCCTGTCAATTCGGATATGTTCTGGGCGTTGATGGCAGGCTTTCTTAGCAGATGCTGGCGGCATACTAACAGGTAGTGTTCAAAGACAGTAAAGAAGCGCCCATCATCTGGAAGAGTGAAGCTTATTGTCGCGCCATCCTTAGTCTGGTCGCCTGTAATATGACAGTGCCATACGTCATTGTCTAAGGTTAGGTGTTCACCAATCACTAGCCCCGACATGTTTCGGCGCCGCAACGGCCTTTGTGCTAAAAGACCCAGCGATAGCGCATCTCTAAAGCGCGATGCTTGGTTTATGTTTGGCGCTGGATTATCCCGCATGGCTTGTTCCATATATTCCAAACAGGCCTGCCATATTTCTTGCGGTGGTTTAATGCGCGCATGTTTTTTGCGCGATGGAGTTGCTCTTTGCTGCATTGTGGCTGACAGCTGTCGCAAGATAGTAATGTTTGCTTCCGGTTGCATGACCCGAATGGCTTCAGTGAGGTCAATAATCCGAGAAGCTATAGTCTGTGAGGCAAGACCTTGAGCTTTGAGACACTCCAAATATGAGCGAAGCTGATCTTCATCAACGCGTTCAATAGGCGTTTCCTGGTCCTTTGCAGTCAGACCGCCCTCAGCTGTTAAATGAAAGATCCACTTACCATAGCCCTTCTGTACTTGAAGCCTCGTGGCGGCGGACCAGTGTGCTGCCTTCCCGTCACGCTCAAGAAAATTCCCCTTCTGGGTTGCGACCTGCCAGAGATGCTGGTCGAGTTCCGGCCACTCAAATAAGTGCGTCGATGTTGGGGCCTTCTTGCTCATCGTTTGCCTCCATAAAGTTGCAATGGATCCATGAAGGGTGGCTCAGCAATCTTGTTTGGAGGTCTGTCAGTAAATGCTTTTTTCTGCCGGTGTTGGATTATGACATCATCATATAGATTGATGGCAGCCTGGGTTTCTGCACCAGCGTAATGGCTGTATGTAGTGGTCAATGATTTGTGGCCTAAAACTTTCCTGATGACCTCATAATGACCCGGCTTAGCATCAAGCAAAATCTTGGCCGCGGCATGCCGGAACTGATGTGGCGTAAGGCGTATGCCGGCCTCGTTCCAAAGTGTGTTTTCGATTTGCCTGCGCAGGCAGGTGCTGTCTTTTGGTTGACCGGTGCGGCCAGGAAAGAGATAGGGATTTGCGGGGGTGCTCAAGAATGGCCGCCAATCATCAATATAACGTTTGACGCGTTTGCTCACGCTTTCTGGAAGCAAGAAGTCAAGCGCTTGGTTATTCTTGACCTGCTGGCGTGGGATGTTGATACGCATACGCCCAGCTTGCCATGAGATATGCTCATCAAGGCGTAAGCCTTGTAAATTAGCAATGCGCATTGGCGCAAATATTAATATTTCTATAGCAACTGATGCTTGGGCAAGTAGGCGAGCTTTCTTGGTTATGCGTTTTGAGCAGGTGGTCTTTTGCATGGCATCTGCCTTGTCCCAGAGACGCGGCGGCAGGCTTACAAATGTCTCCACAACTTTGGCATCATCAAACTGTGCCATCGCAGCTTGGTTTTTATCGCTGAGCCCCTGTTGATTTACCTGCAGTCTGCTTAAAGCATCTGCATAGAAGGCTGCAGTTGCCTCGTTCGCATGTAGATGTTTGACAGCGTAGCAGCGAACAGTCCATGCGATTTCACCAATATGTTTGGATGTCTTGTTACCGTTTCGATCCCAAAACCAACGAATACCACTCGTGAACATGTCTTTGCTAACAAGGTCCTCTAGCTTGCTGCTCGTTGTTAGATCAATACCCTGGTAATGAAGGGCAGATAGGTATCGCCAGAAATGTCCTTTCACAGCCTCAAGGCTTTTAGGCTTAAATGGCTTTGCATGTGCTGTGAATGGGTCATCACCTGCCAGATAAATCAGATAATCATCTAAATCCTTTTTGATGCAATCTGAGACGAGATCCTCACCAATACTGTAAAGACGATCATCATAGCGTGGCACTGTGACTGCTATCTCTGGCCAGCCATTATCGCGATAAAGCTTAGCGCATTTGTTCCACACGCGGCAGACAGACTGATGGCGTGTTCGCGGTTTGCTAATAAGCGCCTCAGTTTCTAATGCATGAAGGTAAGAAGCTAAGACCTCATCGGTCACATCAGCAGGGCTCACATGCTGATTAGAACAATATCGGAAGAAGCGACTGAGTTCGGTCTTGTGATAAGTGCTTCCCTCAAGCATACCCCATAGCTTCTCCCAAGCTGGAGACATTGGCGTCATGTAGGGTGCAAGCTTAGTCGTAATGCCCTCTGCTCTAAAAGCCGCCATGATGAGTGAGCGTACATTTTGTATGCGGCGCTTGCTGACACTCACATGGGCTGGGTGCACATTCTTAAACCGGTCACGAAGGAAGCTTGTTGATGCAGGGATCATGTCCAGCGGCAAGTTGAACCAAACAGCAACAGTGTTAATGGCTGACGCTATCTCACGTCGGCGCGGAAATGACAAAGCATCATTATCCCAAACCAGCTGTTGTAATTCGGCAAAGCTGATAAGTGACGGGTCTGCGAAATGGTTATTACTGCTCATAAGCTAACTCCATAAGTGCTGCGTGAAACACTATTAATGACAATAGAAGACAGGTGAAGCCAAATCAAGACAAACACAACATATAGTGTATATATGGCACAAATTATGGTAATGATAACAATATGTAGTATTTCACTATGGCTTGTGCCTGGGGTACAGATGAGGTCATGTCGAGCCATAATGTGACGGCTTAAAGCGCCCATCATGACCACCTGCTACGCTCGATATAGAGTTCCAAATCCTTCAGCCTAAAGCGCATGGAGTTTCGAACTCGAACGGCAGGAAGGCTCCCTTCAGATACCAGCCTCTTAATGGTTCGAGCGGATACCGATAGAAAATCAGCAGCTTCTTTGGGCGTAAGAAGTCGAATGGGCTTATGGCTAGTCATTCCTAGCTCCTTCATCTTTATTTAGTGGGGTAACGGGGTCAGCTTGCTCAGCCTCAACCAACTCTTTGGCGGCTTGTCTGCCTAAAAGGCGTGCAAGGGCTATGAGTGCGCTATTGACGTCTTCATTGGAGCAGGTGATTTGAGATGCAGGCGTTTCCATAAGCGTCAAGATAAGTGATCAAGACACAGCAATTCTAAGTACAAAAACATCTACAGTTTTTGTTTATAGATTATAGCTACTTATGAATTTCTGCTTATGGCGCGCTCATAGGCTTTAAGTGCTGCCTGGTATTCTTGTGCGGGTCTGATGATTTGATAGCCTAGGTAAATTAGCTTTTCAAAATCAGTCTTTGGCTCGTTACTGTAATGTGTTTCACCAATGGCTTTTGTGCCAGTTGCCGCTTCATAAAGGTCTCTTAGCCCAATGAAGAACTCGTCTAGTGGTTCATTTACAGGGCGCCCCTGCTTGTTGGCAACTTTTGAAATGCTGCTGTCAACAGCGGCTTTAAGTAACTCCACATGCTTGGCATTGCCAAAATCGATTTGTGTATAATCGTCGAGTTCATCGCGGAATTTGTAGGCTATGTCGCTAAGGAGTATCGCATGAGCAGGTTCGGGCACTTCCATCAACCTCGAGCTAGTCAATGTATCTGAATTCTTCTTTCGCCGCTGAAGATTGGCTTTGAAGTTTGTTAAGGCTTTGATTGGTTCGATGTGACTCTGATTATTTTTGCCCTGCTTTTTCATCTCCACGTCATACCAGAGAGATGTCACTAGCCGTCTTATTTCAAGTCGGTGAATGATTTGAAGGCTGTCGCCGCAAGCCGTTACCAAAGTGCTTTCCAATGCTTCAGTATCATAAGCGTCAGAGGTTGAATGCATGAAAGCCCTCGGCTTTACCGTAGAAATCTCAAAAATATTCGCAAAAAAATTTCAAAGCGCTCCAATATAGTAAGAATTACTATGAAGTGCTCCGCGATTGGAGCATGCCAAAATGAATCGATTTCCCAAAAGTCTTTATTAAGTGAGAAACCCCTTCAAATAATACTCAAAAATAATGACTTATTCTAAAGCTATGATATCTATCAACTTCTTAGCTGGGGTGGTGTGCTTTATTTCGGTTAGATTGGCCAAAATATTTAATGCCTGTTTTCTGGAAAAATGGCATGTTGCGTTCTTTAAGAATTTTTGATTTGTGGTTTCGTCATCTGCTATGCGAGCCGGGTCATCGGCGTGCCATATTCTTTCAAGTTCATGCAAAACGCCGTTCTCATCAATAACCTTCAATCGGCAGGACCTAATAGACGGCGCCATACGGCTAAATATGGGGTCAAACTCGATTGAAATTTTATCAATTAATTCATGAATATCTTTATCTAAAAATCGTTTTTCTTCAAATGTCTTCTGGGTGATATTTCCGTCTAAAAGTGCCACCGCAATACAAAATGGTAATGAGTGATCTGCTCCTTCCCTAGTTTTTGGTCGCCAGAAAGAGGTCTCTTTATGAGGTGCCCCAAATGAGTGCTTTTCAGTCCATATAGTAATTGATGAGATGCTTTTTTTATTTAATTTCGATCTCATTTCTGTTGCCAAAACAACCGGCAATTGGCACGCATTTCGGATTGGAAAAATCTTTATGTCAGTCTGTTCCACAGCAAAAACATGATTGTGAAAGTCAGTTGGAATTGGAACTTTAAATTTTTCACCAAGCGCTAAGTTCCACATTCCGTTTTGACCTTCAAAAGAGTTTTGCGGTCCGGTGATGCCTGATAGTGCTAAAATGCCTGCCTCAATTCCAAGGCGTCCACCATTTGGCCCTGCAATATTTTTCCACATTGAAAGCTGACCTTGACGTGTCTGGTATGTTGGTAAATTTGCTGTTATCGATATTGCCAATGCGTCTCGGGCCTGCTCTTGCCGTAAATTAAGAAGTTTAGATGCACCCATTGCTGCCGCTGGCGCGCCGATTATGGCTTGATCCCAGCCGTTCTGGTGAAATGGAACTACGTCGCAAAACCGACATTGAATTTCGTACGATATAATGATTGCTAAAACTAAGTCGCCAAAACTATTGCCGTTGGCCTCTGCTAGGGCGATTAATGCAGCAATATTATCAGAAGGGTGGGCAGTACTAATTTGCGTGTAAGCGTCACTCATATCGAGATAGCGGACCATCGTTCCATTGATCAGTGCTGCATGGCCGAGAGAGGTAAAAGCGCCTGTTTTCCAAATCCGCGCACCAGTATTTCCACCAGATGAAAAAGGAATATTAATCAGTGCACTTATTGTCGGTGCATCACAGGCGGCAATAGCCACGCCAATTGAGTCTATAATGCGCATTCGCGCGGCGTGAAATGTTCTATTACCTATGTCGGATAAATCTATTGAACAGGTGAAATCAACGATGCAGTTTTCAGTTTGATCAATCATTGAAGAAACCTATTGTTGCTCGAAGATAATTTCAGGCTTAACTGTGTTTTCGCTCTAGATCGTCCCATTGGCTTTTTCTAACAAGATCTTGGCGTTGTTCAAAGGTTGCCAAACGGTCTGCTCCGGCCACAAGTGATCCTGTATCACGCAGGCTGGAAAGGGTCTGTTCTACAGCTTTGATTGCTGATTGCAATGCCGCATTCGCATAAAGCACAATCGAATAGCCCATCGATGCCAAGACTTCGCGCCCAGGTTCAGGGGTCATTCCGCCAAAGACCATATTTGCAACCTGTGGAGCCGTAAGATGCTTTGGAATGATGGACAACTCATCAAGGCTAGTTGGTGCTTCTACAAAGGTTGCATCGGCTCCTGCTTCAATAAATGCAGCGGCCCGATCTAGCGCTTCATCCATGCTTATAATCGCGCGCGCATCAGTACGAGCTATTATCTTCATCTCAGAGTCCTCGCGAGCATCAACAGCGGCTTTTATTTTGTTGATCATATCTGCAGTCGGCACAACGGCCTTACCAGTGAAATGCCCACATTTCTTCGGAAAAACCTGATCTTCAAGTTGGATGGCAGATGCGCCTGACCGCTCAAGCAGACGGATAGAACGATGGCAATTAAGCACATTGCCAAATCCTGTATCAGCATCAACAATAAGTGGAATCTCAACGGCATCAGCAATTGAACTAACTGTCTCGGCAACTTCCTTTAAGGTGGTAAGCCCAATATCAGGAACGCCAAGCTGCATATTGGCAATGCCGGCGCCCGTTACATAAACCGCTTCAAACCCCAAATCCTCAATTATGCGTGCAAACAGAGCGTTAGGAGCTCCGGGGACAAGCGTTGCGTCTTGGCGGGCAAGGATATTTCCAATTATTTTATTTTTTTTCACAATTATTGTCTCTCAATATGTCCTCCATAATGATCACTATGCCGGAGTACCAACAGCTGTCATAGTTGCTTCAATTGAAATGCTGTTTTCCAGATTCGCGACTTCTACGATCATTTTGTCAACACGATCAGCGCCCACAACTGGATCTCCTAGCATATGAACTTTACCGCACATTTCGTCCTCAGACATTGGGTTTTGAATTGAGCCTTTGGGGTAATCAACTTGTGATTTGTAGCTCCTCCCATCATCAATTGTCAGTTCCATTAGGCAAGAAACACCGCGTGGCAGGCTGCTATCGGGAACAAACTCAACCATCCCAGCAAGCCGCAGAAGCTCAGGATCATTCAATCGTTCATTTTTATACTGTGGAAACAATGCTGCACCGTCTGTAAGCGCGACCGCTACCGAATAAGAAAGGCTCACCTGAGCTTCATGATACGTTTTAGGTTTTGAATTTTGATGGTAGTGCGCCCATTTAGGGTGTCGGCGCATGGTTATTGCAATGACCTTGCTGGTTGCTACGTTCATTTGCTGCCGGATGTTTAAAGCACAGTCAATCGCATTGTGGATTGGCCGTGCACAGGAGTAGGCTTTGTACTCAAATTCGTTTGGAAAATCATACCCCAGTTTGTTGGTTAAGGCTGACACATCGTGTTCAAGGGTAAAACTTTTTAGAAAACCACGTTCACCCTCAAAGATCGTGCTCGCCCCGGTAAAGCCTAATTTGGCCATGCGCGCGGCAGTAATACCATTACGTGCGGTTGGCCCAGGATTAAATCGTTTCTGCATCGAAGGACCGTACATTTCCATCAAGCCGGCAGCTTGCGCGCCAGCCATTCCAAGGGCTGAAGTCATTTGTTCAGGATTAAGCTTCATCAAAAAACCAGCAGCAACGGCGGCCCCAAAGACACCACAGGTTGGTGTGGTGTGAAAGCCGCGATCGCGCAAAGAAAAATTGGCTGCATGTGATGCACGTGACATCATCTCGCAGCCCAGAACCACAGCCGTAAGGAACTCCTTTCCGCTTGTCTTTTCAGCCTCGGCAACGGCAATTGCTGCGGACACGACGGGTGGGCTGAAGTGAAACAGCGCAAGATAATCGACATCGTCTAATTCAATGCTGTGCGAGGCTATTGCATTAGCAAAGGCGGCACTATCAGCGGGCACTTTTGCACCATTGCCGATGATGGTGGCCAGTTCTTTGCCTGCAGAGTCCTGAGCAAACAAGGCTGCGATTTTACCGCTTTCGGTTCTGCTGCCGCCAAGCGAAACGCCAAGATAGTCGCGGATAAGCTGTTTTGCATGATTTAACCGTTCAACTGGTAAATCTTCATATCTCACGGACATGAAATGCGACGCAAGAGTCTCGGCGGCGGTCGGTAATGATGCTAAGGTCATTTTCTATTCCTTGGTTCGTTATCTGTCTAATAGGGTATTAATCTGTTCTGGGTGCTTTTGATCTGCGGCTGTACATTACGGCGCCGCAGCTAATTCGGACGCGGGCGGTACGTCAAGCCGAACAATAACCCCCTCTTGGCCAGACAGTGCTGGATAGCGTTTCATGACCAATGGATCATGACCGGGAATAATGTGATCTTCGCTTGGAGCAACCCGCTTTAGTTGGTCAAAACACTCCATCATTTCGCCGATGTGAAAAGCGGTGGTAAAGGGACGATAAGCATTCATGTTTTCGTAATAATGTGTGGCATCAGATGCCAACACTAACCACCCCCGCGCTGTATTAACCGAAACGAATTGCAGCCCGGCCGAATGGCCACCGCATCGATGTAGCCTGATGCTGGAATTCAGATTGTCATCACCATCATAGAACAGAACACGGCCAGCATAGTTCATTTTGACAATGCCACAAACATCATCAACCTCGAACGAATGGGCAAGCCGTGGATACCGCATATATTTACCAGTTGCATACTGCAGTTCATCTTCTTGCAGATGGAATGTGGCCTTTGGAAATCGGTCAAAATTTCCTGAATGATCATAATGGAGATGAGTTAGAACTACATCGTCGACATCTTCAGGTAGGATTCCTAAAAGCGACAAAGTCTCTACTGGACAGCGCAAAAACTCACGTTGGCGCGCTGCTGCAACGGGTGCGGTAAAGCCAGTATCAATTACTACAACATGATCATCCGATTTTGCCACCCATATAAAATAATCCATCGACATTGGGCCATCATGAGGGTCACCGCCAATGAAATGATTGCTACGCATAGCGTCTCGGCGGGCGTAGCGAATGGCAAAAACTTCGTAGATTGGCACGGTTGTTGTCATGAATAGCTCCTAGCGGTCAACGCCCTTTTAGGTGCATGTTTCAATGCAGCATAAGTGGTGAGACTGGCATCACGGATGGCCGACATAAAATCACCGGTTTCATTGCAGTCGCCAATTTTGGCAAAGGCAATTCCAGCTTTTTCCACCTCCGCAACAACATCAATTTGCGGATTTGCACCAACTGCAAGAATGATCGCGTCGCCAACGGGGTAGGTCAGGGTTTCCCCTTTCTGTTCAATTGTAATGGTGCCATTTTTGACCGATTTGATGATGCTGTTCGTTAGGAGGTCAAAGTTCTTATCGATAAGTCGCTGCATAATTTCAAAGCGGTTGTTACGCGCCATTTCGGGCGCGATGGCACTACGCGACTCAATCACAATGCCGGTTACCCCACTGTCTGCTAAATAGTCGAGCGTTTCAATACCAACCATGCCGCCACCGATAATTGTAACACGACTATTTGGGGAAATCAGGTCTGGGTCGCGAAGTACAGACCAAGCTTGAAAAACAGGCATATCCCAATCTGCCGTAATAGACAACGTGCGTGGCGCTGATCCTGTGGCGATAAGAACAAAATCTGGATTAAAGTTACGAATCTTTTGCGCCGTGGCGGTCACGCCTGTCTGCACGTTAACCCCACCGCGTTGCAGTGACTCTTGACGGTAAATCCAAACTCCTTCCACGTCAGCTTTGTCAGGCGCGCTTAGCGCCAGATCAAGTTGTCCACCCGCTGTCCTTTCTCGTTCCCAAACCTCTGTTTTGCAACCGAGCGCTGCCGCAACTCGGGCCGCCTCGAAACCGGCAACGCCGCCACCAATGACAAGAACACGCTGCGCTTTATTGGCTGTCGGATCAGTAAAAAGTTGCGGTTCTAAATAACGTAAGCTCTCAAATTCCGTTCCAATTAGTGGGTTTACGGCACAAGACACATCCTTTTCAAGGGTAAGCCTTTCGAAACAGATGTTGCAGGAGATGCAGCGTCTTATCGGCGCATCTATTATGCCGAGCGCCTTTGCTGCCCAATGCGGATCAGCTAGTAGACCGCGCCCAACCGAAATAAAATCAGTCGCTCCGTTGGCGAGCATCTGCTCGCCGTCTTCGGGTTCGATGATTCGGCCTGCAACAATCATTGGCAGATCAAGATTTTCATGGAACTCCTTTGCTAACTCTTCAAGACAGCGCCTCGGAAACGAGGGCGGCTGAATACAATATCTTGAAAGTGCAGGATGCTCATTAGATCCACCTGACAGGTTGAGCGCATCAATGCCAGCATTTTGTAGTGCCTTGGCCAAGGTGATGGCCTCTTCCAATGAATAGCCGCCATCAGTAAACTCACTAGCCGAAATTCGAACTAGCAGGGTCAGATCAGGACATGCGTTTTTGACTTGATCAAGGGTTTCAAGCAGTAACCGCATTCGGTTTTCAAGACTGCCACCATAAATGTCATCGCGTTTGTTAAATCGTTCGGAGAAGAATTGCTGAAACAGGTAACCATTGGCAGCGTGAATTTCGACCCCATCATACCCAGCCCGTGCTATGCGTTGTGCAGCGTTCACAAAATCAAGCTGAATTTGACGGATTTCAGCGTGATCCAATGCCTTTACTGGTTCGCCAGTAAAAGGATGTTTACCCGCTGTGGGACCGACTGGTTGCATGCCAAGAACTGAGCTTCGCAATAATTGACCGCGGTGATTGAGTTGCGCCACGGCATAGCTGCCATGTTCTTTTATGCTCTCAACAATCGCCGCCAAACCAGGAATAAATCGATCATCATAAACGCATAAAGAATTGGTATGGTTTCTGGCGCCTGCTGCGATATTCATTGCTTCGGTAATGATCATGGCAACGCCGCCCCTTGCGCGTTCAGCGTAATATAGTCGGTCACGTTCGGTCGATAGACCATCAGTAGTGCCGTAATTGGTACCCATCGGTGCCATAATGATGCGGTTTTTAAGTTCGCATTTGCCAATCTTTCCGGGTTTTGCAAGATTTGGCATGGGTTTGTGTGTGGTCTGTGCCATGTGATTTTTCATTAGCCCTTAATATAAACTTTGCCGTCAAGAATACGTCTTGCTGTTCTGCCCAGTGTTGCGCGCTTCACTTCCAAAACACCATTTTTGCGTTTCACAACCGCCTCTGTATCAATCACCCCAGCAGGATGACCAATTCGCAGTTTTGCGCCATTGCTAGGCCGGGCGGCTTGGTGAACAATTGTGCCGTAAATGCGGCTGGCGACGCCGGTGCAGGCGGTGCTGGTGCCAGCATATGTTTTGTGAGTTTGCTGCATGAATTGCAGCCTGCTAATCACATCAACTTCGTCGGCTGAGACGGTGCCACCGGTTAATTCAATTGGATAATCCATAGGAGGGGCGATGACACCTAAAATAGGCGTGGCCGGTGTTTCGGATTGGGCGGATTGCGGCGAACCTGCCATCCCAATACGGGCCGCCGCGGCACCACGAATTGCTTCGAGTCGAACAAGCAGTGCCGGATCGTTGTCAATCTGTGAGGGAGTTTCAATACCGCTCAGTCCAAGATCGGCAGCCCGGACAAAAACATGAGCATTGCCAATATCAACCAATGACATTTGGAGGGGGCCAATCCCATCAACATCGACGAGATCGACCGGGTTGCCGGTTGGCAGCAACTTGCCAGTTGCACCGCCTGCGGTGTCAGCAAAATCAATCAAGATTGGTGCACCACTTCCTGGAACGCCAGGAACAGTGTAATCCCCGTAAGTCACTGGAGCCCCGTTTTCAACAGGAACCTCAACAAACAGGAACCGATTTAGGTTGGTGTTGTAAACCCGTACTCTTGTTATGGGTGCCTTTGGAGTCACAAAACCTTCTTGCACCGCATAAAGCCCAACAGCCGAAGTGATATTGCCGCAAAGGCTGTGCCAGTCCACTTCGGCAATATTGATTTCGACCTGCCCAAAACTATAGACTAAATCTGCCTTGTTCTTCAGGTCAGCTGGTGGTTCGTCTATGATCGCTAATTTGCTGGTCAGGGGGTCAGCGCCACCAAGGCCATCAATCTGACGTTTATCGGGTGAGCCAAATATCTGTAAAATAATATCGCGCCGAGCATTGTGATCCTCTGGCAAGTGACCACCCCGCAAAAACACTGCCTTGCTGGTGCCGCCGCGCATAATTGTGCAATCTAGCCAGTTGGTCACTAATCAGACTCCTTTTCCTGATTGCTTGCATTTACGAGGTCAAGCTCTATTTTTGTTATTACCTTGGAGCTCTGCTTCCGTGCTTGTTCAATATGCTTGCGCATTAGGGTCGCCGCTTTTTCTGCATCTCGCGATTGCATTGCCTGCAGTATCTGACGATGTTCTTGTAAGGCCTTTAGGGGGCGCCCGGCCTTACTTCCGGACCGGTATCTGTGCAAGCGTAATTGGTGATATAGATCGTCGCACAATGTTTCGATGAGGCGGCGGTTGCCACTTTCTTGGATAATCCGAAAATGAAAATCATAATCGCCTGGCCGTTGGTAATAGTCAGCGCCTGCCTGCAGGCCCTCGTCATTGGCATGTGCGTTTAACAAATCACCAAGCTGCTTAAGTGCGCTGTCACTCATTTTTTTGGTCGCTAGGCGGCAAGCAAGCCCTTCAAGAACTTCACGTATCACTAGTAATTCGTCTAAATCTTCTGGTTTGGTTTGAACAACCCTAACCCCTGAGTGTGCAATCCGTTCAACCAGTTTCTTGCCTTCAAGGCGGCGAATGGCCTCGCGCACGGGTCCCCGGCTAATACAAAAAGCGGCGGCGAGGCGCGCTTCATCGAGTTTGGAGCCTGGGACGAATTCTCCCCTGATAATGGCTTCTTCAAGCCATTCAAATGCCTTGTCTGCAAGGGTTCCAGCACTGATAGAAGGGGGTGTCGACAATGTTTATGCTCCTTTGGCCTGCTGGCCATTGTTCCCATATTTAGGTGATTTTAAAACATGGTTAACACACAGCTGACAGGTGTTCCATACTCGCTTCGCTAAAGTCTTGCCTAAAAAAATACCTGCTTGACTAAAAGAAGTTCATGATACTAGCATCAAATTGTCAACAATTTATTGTAGTTTTTCAGAATGATTTCACCAAAAAATGGAGGAAAGCGTGTTAAAAAGTAGCCAGTTTATTAGAGGGTTAGGCGCCGTTTTGTTTGCGGCTTCCATAACATTTGCGGCAAATTTAGCCCAAGCGGATACGTTGCGCTGGCTAACATGGAAGACTGAGTCTTCTGGTGACGCGCAAACTGCAAACATTAAATGGTTTGTCAGCGAGTTTGAAAAGCGAGTTAAGGGTAAGCACAAGGTCCAAATAATGTGGGGTGGCAGTGCTGCAGCACAAAGAGAGATCCCAGACGCAATTTCAAACGGGGTTGGACAGATTGGCGAGATTGTTCTCCCATATTATATGAACAAATTTGTCATTAACAACGCGGTAGGCTATTTCACGCCTCAGCCAATGGGGCCCGCCGAACTGGGCGAACTGATGAGTAAATGGCACGATAACTACCCACAATTCGAAGCTGAGATGGCAAAATACAATCTCAAAGCTATTGGTTTTCGACCGCTAGAAAAATATGGCATCTTGTGCAAAGAACCTATCCGCACCGTTGAGGATTTTAAGGGCCGTAAAATCCGTACCTATGGTTCTGCCTACCCAGCGTTGGTTAAAGCGCTTGGTGGTATCCCTGTAGGGATCTCGACAACTGAAACTTATCAGGCACTAGAGCGTGGTATTCTTGATTGCACGCCAACCAGCCTGACGTATGTCCGTGGTTTTAAATTCGAAGAGGTGGCGAAATATTTTACGGATGTGCCGTTTGGCGCGAATTATGGTCATTTCATTGTTATGAATCTCGACTATTATAAGTCTATGGATGCTGCTAGCAGACAGATTATCGATGAATTGGGTCGTCAGAATGCGTCAAATTTTGTTGAACAGGTCGATCCGATTGTTGCCAAGTTGAAAGCTGAGTGGGCGAGCGATCCAAACGGTGTTAAAGTCATCGACTTTCCGCAGGACGCTTTTAAAGAAGCAGTAAAAGATCCAGCAATTCAGAAACTCCGCAATGGCTGGGTTGAAAAGGCCAAAGCAGCCGGCCTTCCTGGCGAAGAGATTGCTGATATGATGGCGTTTAAATAGGCGCAGATAATGCACCGGTGACATTCTTTATGGGGTGTCACCGTTTTTTTTATATTAAAGGCATATTTTTGAGACGAAACCTGGGACAATAAAATGTTACTGAGGATATTAAAATTTTATGGTGCTTTTTTGCAGGCGCTGGGTCTAATCGCTGGGCTAGCATGTTGTATCACCATGGCAATGGTTGCGGTAAATGTTATCGGGCGCTATGTGTTCAATATGCCGTTTGATGGCGCATTCGTTTATGCACAGTCGTTGCTGACCATCACTGTTTTCTTTTCCTTGGCTTTAACGCAGTTTGAAAAGGGTCATATCAAGGTTAGCTTCATAACCCGTCGGTTAACCGGTCGCCTCGGCGGCGCTATCGAGATTGCAATGCTTGTTCTGGGTTGCCTGTTATTCGCTCTTGCCAGTTATGCTACCTTGCTGTTTGCAATAGAGTCTTTTGAGGTTGATGAGCAGGTTTTTGATTCCGTTCAATATCCAATATATCCAATTAAATTTGTTGTGTTCTTTGGACTACTTCTTCTCGCAATACAGTTCGCGCTCGATTCCTTATGTGCGATTTATAATGTTAAGTCTCACGAAAAGGGGAATTGATAATGGACGTGGCAACTGGGGTTGTGGGGATTGTTTTACTTTTTGTGCTGATCGCTTTTGGTGCCAATGTTATGGTAGCACTTGGTCTGGTTGGTGTTGTTGGTTTAACGTGGCTTGTTGGATTACAGGCTGCAACATCTGTTCTTAGTACGGTTTTTTTTGAGACTACCCATAGTTTTCATTTCAGTGTTATTCCGCTGTTCCTGTTAATGGGGTTTTTTGCTTTAAGAGCTGGGCTTGGCGCTGATGTTTACGAGGCGGCACATCGATGGCTTGGCGGTATTCGTGGCGGCCTTGCCATATCTACCACAGTTGCTGCCGCTGGTTTTGGTGCGGCTTCTGGTTCGAGTGTTGGAACCGCGACTGTTTTCACTAAGATTGCGTTGTCAGAAATGTTGGATCGCGGCTATGACAAAGGGCTAGCCTCGGCATCAATAGCGATTGCTGGCACTTTGGCAGTCATGATTCCGCCAAGCGCAGTTATGGTTATTTTTGGAATTCTAACAGACACAAGTATTGGCAAACTTCTAATTGCCGGTATTTTACCGGGGTTTGTATTTGGTTTTCTGCTTTGTATTGCCATTTATATCAAGGTGCGGCTTCATCCGGCGAGTGCGCCTGTTGCTGAAAACTCGTCGACGTTAGGGGAGAAATTTTATTCTTTAAGGCTCGCTGGCCCGCTTGTTCTGGTTATCGCCAGTGTGATTTCTGGGCTTTATTTAGGTGTATTTACGCCAACTGAGGCGGGGGCTATGGGCGCCTTGTTTACACTGGTTTTGGCGATTATCCGTCAAAGAGGGGTGGCAGGATTGAAGCTGCGGGAAACGCTGCTCGATACTGTTCGAACCACCGCTATGATTTTTGCCGTAATTATTTGCGCCTTGGTCTTTTCGCGGTTTTTGGCAATTAGTGGTATTACGCATGAGATTGGTGAGCTTCTGACAACGATGGATGTTAATCGATGGTGGATCGTGTTGATTGTCACCATGATTTACTTGGTCCTTGGTACCATGATGGATGCGCCAGCGCTCTTGGCAATTTCACTACCTGTGACCTATCCAGTCATGATAAAGCTTGGGTTTGATCCAGTTTGGTTTGGTGTCTATGTGGTGCTGCTGGTCGAGATTGCTGCCATCACGCCGCCGGTTGGGATCAATTGTTTTGTAGTGCAAGCCGCATCTGACGGGCAAATTGAACTCGAAGATGTATTCCGGGGGCTCGTACCATTTTTGATCGCCGGTGTTGTCATGCTAGTGCTGCTTTGTTTGTTTCCTGATCTGGCTTTATACCTGCCTAACAGCATGAAATAGAAACGGTCATGGCTCTAGGTTACAGGCTCTATTCATCGCTGACGTCGCCCTACGGCCGTAAAGTTCGAATGGCGTTAGGGCATCTCGGTCTTGAAAATAATGTGCAGGTTATCCATGCCGACACGCTAGACCCTGATGATGAATTAAGGCGGATTAATCCGCTTGGTAAAATTCCCGCGCTTGTACCTGCCGTTGGCCCTGCTATTTACGACAGCAAGGTAATTATAGATTATCTTGACGGCTGCTATGGTCTGGGTGAGATTGTCCCGTATGGATATGCCGAGCGAGCCCGAGCCATGACCTTGGCGACGTTGGCCGATGGGTTAACCGATGCATTGCTTTTGATTACTTATGAGGCGCGGTTTCGGGGAACTGAGACGCATGGAGAGCGTTGGTTGCTACATCAGCATGGAAAGCTTGATCGTGGCTTTGCGGAGGTTCTTTTGGTGCTTAAGGAATTTTCTGCACCAAGCTTGCCTGCTTTGGCATTGTCCTGTGCGCTAGGCTACGCCGATTGGCGTAAGCAAATTGATTGGCGACGCCGCCACCCAGAGTTGGTCACTTGGCTTGACAGTTTCCGGGATCGGTTCCGAGAATTTGACAAAACCGCGGCGCCTTGAATGCCGCAGCATAGAGATTCTGGCTACACTGAAAGTGGATTAAACTTGTATTTCAAGCGCAAATCCCATTTCAAATATAGAGGGTAAAATGACGACTGCAACGCGTTCCTATCATCCAAACCCGTCAAAACCAGATTGGGATTTGCCGCCTGGGGCTTGTGATACGCATTGCCATGTTTTTGGGCCAGTCGACCAATTCTCCTATGCGGTTGACCGCACATATACACCTTCATCTGATGCACCGCGAGAGGCCTTATTTGCGCTGCATAAGCATCTTGGAATTGATCGCTGCGTTATCGTGCAGGCAGGATGTCATGGGTTTGATAACAGCGTTGTTGCGGCTGCGATTAACGTGGGTGCGCCAAATTATTTGGGGATCGGGTTGGCACCAGTCGATACGCCAGTTGCCAAACTGCGCGAGATGCGTGAGAGGGGCTTTCGCGGTATTCGCTTCAACTTTATGCGCCATCTTGGCGTCGGAGCCTCGCCGGCAGAGGTGTATGAGTTTTGCGGTCATTTGGCCGATGCCGATATGCACTTACAAATCCATATGGAGGCTGAGCTACTAGGCGAAGTTTTGCCAATTTTCAATGATGTTCCAATACCGGTTGTGGTTGATCACATTGGACGTGTTGATGCTGGGAAGGGCATTGAGCATGAGGATTTTAGTCATCTTCTTCGTTTCATGGACAATGAGCATGGCTGGGTAAAAGTGTCGGGCTGTGACCGGATTTCAATGCAACAAATTGGCTATGAAGATGCCATAGGTTTTGCTGCAAAACTGGTTCAAGATTTTCCAGACCGGTCTTTGTGGGGCACTGACTGGCCGCATCCAAATATTTCAAAGCCAGTGCCTGATGATGGCTATTTGGCATCTCTTATTCAGAAGTTTGCGCCGACGCCAGAGAAGCAAGTGGCTCTTCTTGTGGATAATCCTTCAAGATTATACGCATTTAATTAAGTCTGCAGGAGGGTTGATGGGGCGTTTAGACAAAAAAGTTGCGATTGTTACTGGCGCTGGCTGTGTTGGCCCGGGGTGGGGCAATGGTCGGGCAATTGCCACAAGAT
>ENA-OUOG01002440-OUOG01002440.1-marine-metagenome-genome-assembly--contig:-NODE-2440-length-19285-cov-4.844232_pt1 | contig 19285 bp, 27 predicted proteins | sample MGYA00248635_ERZ508505 | MGnify/ENA primary metagenome ERZ508505 (study PRJEB26176, sample SAMN06267871) | marine metagenome | isolation source: Saanich Inlet, British Columbia, Canada | place: Pacific...
CGCTACTGTGAACACGAAGCCTACCAGTTCAAGCCAGAAGGCTTTGCGATCACTCCTGTAACTGTTCACCCAGAACTTAATAATCTTGTTCAAGTTCAAACTCAAATGTTTCATCTAACTCTAACCAGATTGCATCTTCAATGGTCTGCAAGATGTGCTCAGCACTTGGCTCGTCAGAGTATTTATGTGCTCTAGTATGCCCGATGCAGATACCCTGATGTATGCAGTCCTCAAGAATCTTTCGTATCTTTGGTTTCATTTGTCCTCCTATTGCCCCTTTTATGCTATATGCCTCCATGTTTTACGGCCAACAATTCTGCATACCTGAGCCTTTGACAACTCAAACTTTTCTGCAATAGACGACATAGTCAGCCCTTCCTTTCTTAGCTCACGAATTAGAACGACATCTTCAGGTTCAATCTTTCGTGAGTTATGGTTTTGCCAGTAATTACTCATGTGTTCTTCCTCGCTTATCCTGTAGGTTTACCATTCGCTTATCTTGCATAGGAATACTATGCAATTTACTCAGTGTATTAAGTAAACTGTAAATCAGGAGTTCAACTCCCGATTTGCATCATTCCTGTGGATCACTGCCCGGATAATAGTACGGGTCTTGTTCTGCCATGAAATCTTCAGCGGTAGTGAACTTCAAGTCATTCATCCCTCCATCTCCAGATTCCACACGACGATATTCTTCCTTCTTGGAAACTTTGTTGTCCTTCCTTGGAGTATCTTCAAAATCCTCTTCATATACTCCGCCACACATTACGTGCCCCTCTTTACATATTTCTTTATTGTCTCCTCTAAATCTGAGGAATACACAGCGGAAGGTGTAGGCTTGCCCTGCTTAGGCGCAAGGTCATCGGCCATCGACTTCCATTTGGAATATCCAAAGGTATCGTCTGCCATGTCAGCTTCGTTAGCTAAGAACAATGCCCACAGGTAAGCGCACTCACCAGTTAACCCAATGCCATCACCCTGCCATAGCATTGGTCTTTCGACGTGCGGTACTTTACTCATGCTACTTTCCTCCATGGCTTAGTAATCGTCCAGTGACCGAAGGGTACATGACCCTGCCACTCTATATCAAACGGTTTTTTGAACTTGACGTTCTTCCAATTAGCGAAGTTTCTAGGTTCAAGATCTAGTTCTTTTTTGTGTCTGCTCACGTATTGTCTAACGGATTGACTAGACTTACCTAATTTTTCCGCAATGATCGATGCGGTATACCCTGCTTTCCACATATGGGATAGGGTCTGTTTGTGTTTTTCAGTCCAAGTGACTTTACCCATACAATCCTCCTTTTCAGAATGCCTACCATACGTGTAAACTTTTTTTAGGTCAAGTGTTGCAAGACTAAAAAATCCATGATAGGCTGGCGGATGTCCACTGCCGAAAGATCCTTTAGATAATTATAAATATAAAAAAACTTAAAAGTAAAAAATAAAACCTTGGTAAATTTATAAAAAAATATATAATAGTAAAATCTATTATTTTTGTAAGACTATGTTTTTCTTTGATTTCAATGACTTACAAGGTTCTTTACTCTTAGTAAAAATAATATGCTTCTCTGTGAAAAAAAATTATGTAAGGGGCTTGTGTGCCCCTTTTTTTTGTGGTGAAATTGTGGGGCATTGATAACCAACGGGAGGAAATATCATGCAAACTAATGAAATCAAGAAAGGAACAAAGATCAAGCTTCATAACGGCTGGTCTGGCGTTATGTTCGATAATAAAAAGGGGAATATTCGTATGGCTGAAGTGAACGGATTTTATAAAGAAATTGGTTCAATCTATGCTTGGGACATTTCTCACGCACACGACACCGAGTCAGATACTTGGGTTGAAATCGAATTAACGGACAAGCAGAAAAAAGATCAGGCAATGGTCGGGAAGTTTTTTTTATGAGCCAGATAATTTTGCACAGTGTCGAGTGTCCAGACCAAGACGGGTTTCAGATTCGTTTTGAGTTTCTGCCAGAATGGATTCCTGTTCGTGATTGTTTCGATGACTCTTGCCATGACGTGGCAGAGTATGAACGACAAATTGATACAGGTTTTCTTGATTGGTTTATTTGTCGTTGCGTAGTGTCCCTTTGTGATATCGATTTAGGTACGGATTCACTTGGGGGAATTCTGCACGATGGATACGAATCATGGTTAGAATCTGAAGCCACAGGATACGTTTCTGATATGCAACAACAAGCGATCAAAGAAGCGCAAGAAAAACTGAAAGAGTTATTTAAAAGAAATCACAGGGAGCTAGACTAATGAAATATTATACGGATGAGGAAATCATTGAATTGGTTGAGACACTTGGCGATAGCACAAATTCTTATTTCTTTGTTGCCCGATTAGTTCGTGAACGATTCGAACAGAAAGATAATCAACGTGAATACATTGCAAGACGTTGCAACATTGCGGCAGAGCACATGGGTCATACGTTAATTTCTGAATTGATAGAAGAGGGGCATTGAAATGCAACTAATCGCAACAGACGGACAAGGGAAAAGCCCTGTTCACTTTTCAACAATGACCGGCAAGCTTGACGGATTCAACGCAATCAATACGAACACTGCAACGAATGATTTTTGCAGACGTATGTTCGAATCTAGTAATGCTTCAGTGATTTGTGTGAATTGTTATTCAATGAACATGCTTCATGGTTCACGTAAAAACTGCCAGCCAGCGTTTCAGAGAAATAGTGATTTGTTATCTGAAAGAGTGTTAGAACCGCATGAGATACCACGAACGACACAAGCTTGGATTCGCTTGCATGGCCATGGTGAATTGATCAACAAGACGCATTTTGAAAACTTTATTTGGATAGCATCGCATAACCCACAAACAATCTTTTCACTATGGACAAAACGAAAAGATATTGTGGGGCACTATGCAAGACAAGACGCAATTCCCAAGAATATGATATTGATTTACTCGAACCCATTAACGGACAGATTGATCAGCAAACCTCCCAAACATTTCCACAAAGTGTTCAATAACGTGACCACGGAAACCGAGGGAGAAAATTGCACAGGACAGAAATGCATTACTTGTCTGAAGTGTTATCAGTTTGAAAGTGAGTCAGTGATCATTGAAAGAGAGAAAAAGAGGTCATGAAGTGTTTTACATTCTAGGCAAACTCTTCAGCGGTATTTTCTTGCGCCTCTTGTTTCTTTATCTAGTGATCGTGTGGATGGTTTAGCGGGAGGGAGAATCTACAGGCATTAAAAAAGGGGCATTGCGCCCCTTTCTTTTTGGTCAAGTGATTAACTATTCAAGACCACAAGCCCAAGCGATCAAACCTCCCAAACCTAAGACAAGAGAGAAACCCGCAATAAAGAACAAAGTGAAAAATAAATCCATCATGATTTACACTCCGCATTCCTTTCCTGTTCAATCCAAAACTCCTCTAAAGCTTCAGATACACAATCAAAATGCAATGCTTCAAACTCATCGTAGGTGAGTTCATTCCAATATCTAGGAATTACGCTACAGGCATACAGATACCCAATGCGCCACAATTGGTTTTCAGTGAGACCATGATCAACGCCATTGTGATTCCAATTTGCAACTAGATGCTCTTTAGTGCGTTTTGCAATTTGTGCATTCGAAATAATTGTAGGCATAACTATCCCCTTAGATATCCATAAAAAATGAAATGCCGATTTCATAACGGAAACCAGTCGTTTCGTGATTAGTGACATTATGAACGAAAGTGAAAGTGTCCATATACCGAATAAAGGGATAACAGGTTACTTGTCCCGTCGTATCCCCGTCAGGAACAAAGTGATTCACGAACGATTCACGGGCATCGACAAGTTCACGCAGACTCAATTTCTTATCAGTTTCGAAATCGAACAGGTGCACAGTCTGATCATTTTCATCCAAGGAATCACGATCACTCTTCAGAGTGCCACGATAGAAAATAGCGTCCCCATACTTTTCAGGATTCCACATTCTTTCTTGTATCAAACAATCAACGATCAGTTTTTCAGATTGAGTTGAGTTCATATACATAACAGTTCCCCTCCCAAGGAAAACAGCCTGGACACATAACGACAAAAATAATGGCATTATCCGTCCAGGCTGATCACGTTAAACTTTTCCCATGACCTCACGATCAAACCAAACTTCTATCCATTGATCAGAGTTCAATTCGTTGCAGTCTTCACGGGTGTAGTTCATCGAATGGTCTGACACTGTTTCCTCATCATCAACGCAAAGATTCACGACGGCTGAACCACGATAGATATTCGAATACTTGTCGTAAAATCTGAGTGAACACATATCAAGGTTTTCAACCATGTCTTTTACTTCAGTGTATTTTGATGAAGTGAGTTCATGACCCTCTTCAGAATATACGTCTATCGACATATCCCGCTGTAACGCTTCTTTGATTAAAGATAGATAAGCTTTCATGTTATGACCTCCCTCGGTCGTTATAAGTGAGTCTTGACCATAGCAGATTTTTTTTCTCTTGTATATAGGCTGACCATTGAAACAAGGGGATATATGTTTGGGTTGAATATGATGCACAAACAAGCCCGCACACGGCTGGCACAGTTATTGTCTTGCAAAAATTTCTCTACTTACTCCCAGCAAAAAAAGATCAATGCGCAATTCACTGAGCATTCGATACAAACAGGAACAAATAAAAAAAGAAACTGAGCAGATTAAAGAAAAAAAAAGTTTAAAGGGGCGGGAATGTGCCTCCCCCCTCCTATACGTTAGCGTATACAACATGTACAACGGATAGGGATTTTAGCGTGTCATGGAAATGGTTAGCACGATATACCCGTTTAGGGTAGGTTTTGTGTATTGTCATAACTAAAAGTTATATAGAAGGGGGTGGGTACAAGGACCAGCGGGAGGAAACCTACAAAAGGGACCCTAGATACAAAAAAAAAAGATGTGGGAGGCATACTTATAAGTATCATTTGTAGATAATTATAAAGAAAAAAGAACTATAGATAAATTATAAAGATAAAAAAACTATAAATATATACTATAGTATATAATATTAGAGTTTCGAGAAGCGACAACGCTAGTTATAATGTACAAACATCGTTCTGTCAAGCATCTTGTATATAATTTTTTTTCATAAAAACTTGTACTTGATATAACTTTGTGTTATAAGTACTGTATACACGGGCTGTGGGAGGCCAGCTATCAATAGGACACTATGTACAAGAATTTAGATCTTGAAAATGACTTCACAATTGCAAAAGACGATACGTACCAACAACAGTTACGTACCATTGCTTCTCTCCCTGACTACGACAGGATACCTGAAGATAGGTTCTTAGAGCGATTCTACGCCTCTCTAAGCGACGATAAGCCATCTACCAATAGGGTACTACCACACAGTGACTTATTTTACTGTAGAGCGGCTTTAGAGGACCGTTTCCCAGATAAAAAGTTCACAATGGATGAAGTACGTGCTTTGATCGAAGAAGTCTACGGTGTTTCTTATACTTGACTTTATTTTTAAAATGCATAAGACACACTTACACGTATCCCAAAAAGACGACACCTAGCAAGAATAATTTTGGATAGCAGGTCTTCGGGGGTACACCGGGCGTAAGCCCACCCTTTTGAAAGACGGTGCGTAATACTGCAAATGGGGAGTGGTTCCTCCGACAGGAGGTTGTGATTCTATTTCAAGTTGGTGCAATGCCAGCCACCGTCGCCTTTATTTTTTACATATGGAGTCTCCAATGAAAACTTGTGCATCATGCCCGTCACCAGCGAAGTGTACTGCCGCTGGCAAGTGCTTAAAAGCATCACCTGTTAAGAAGGCGTATGGTGGTATGGCTAAGAAGAAGAAGAAGTAACATGAAGAAATCAAATTGCGGTGCTTCAATGAAGCCACAACAAAAGAACACACCAAAAATGGCAATGGGAGGAATGGTAGGCCACCCTGCAAATTCCAATCGTGATAAGCCACGCATGGGTGGGCGTTCACGTGGACCACAAAGTGTACAAGCAATGACTGCACAGTCACCTGCAGGTGCACGTAGAGAACAACGTAAGTATAGCTAATGGCACTTAATGTTACCCGTCCTTCACGGTTCAAGAGTTACGGCAAACACGCAACAGTAGATGGGTCAGGCCAAATTTTGTACACCTGTCCAGCAAACTGTGTTTCGTACATGTCGCTTATATTCTTGTCTAATGGAACATCTAACGCATCTGATGTTGATGTTGTTTGGAATGACTACGATAACGGTGACCCCATTACTGTTATCGGAGGAAAGAATTTATCCGGTGGAGACTTTATTCAGTTGTCCGGTTCGTTTCTTGTCTTAGAAGAAAACGATACGATTGTCTTAACAGCAGACAATACTGCTGGAGGTAATGATCCAGACATTGGCGGTATCGTAACCGTTGAAGAAGTCTTCTTACCGCAACAGGGGTAACTTGTTATGAAAAAAAGTCATCCAATGAACGCAGTAAACATGGCTAAAGGTGGGAGTACCGTTAATGCCGCAGGTAACTACACAAAGCCCTCAATGCGTAAGAACCTATTCAACCAGATCAAAGCCGGTGGAAAAGGTGGAAAGCCCGGACAGTGGTCAGCAAGAAAGGCTCAGATGCTCGCAAAGAAATACAAAGCAAAGGGTGGAGGCTATAAAAACTAATGAAGAAGCCTCAGAAGTCCTTGAAAAACTGGACCAAGCAGAAGTGGCGTACCAAAAGTGGCAAGCCATCTACACAAGGACCGAAAGCTACCGGGGAGCGTTACCTACCGGAGAAAGCTATCAAGGCTCTTTCGGCCAGCGAGTATGCCGCTACTACCAAAGCCAAGCGGAAAGCGACTAAGGCGGGTAAGCAAGTTGCTAAACAACCCAAGAAGATTGCAAAGAAGACAGCAGGGTACAGATAAACTATGGCTACTACAAAAGATGTCGAACGCCTACCTTCAGGACGTATTAAGTATCGAGGTGAAACCTTTGCAGGGTACAACAAGCCGAAGCGAACACCTGACGGTCCTAAGAAATTTGCGGTTCTTGCAAAGAAGGACAGTAACATCAAACTAGTGCGATTCGGTGATCCGAATATGGAAATTAAGAAAGACAGTCCAGCACGTCGAAAGTCATTCCGTGCAAGACACAACTGCGATACAGCAACAGATAAGTTCACGGCCAGATATTGGTCATGTAAGAAATGGTAAGGACCTGAAGTGAGTTACTTAAAACCAGACAAAGAATACACAGAGAAGCAATTAAACTTTCTCGATGCTATGGCGAATGAAGCTAAAGGCAATATCCGTACAGCAATGAACTTAGCTGGGTATTCCTCGACAACCCACACAAAGGAAGTGGTTGTTCCATTGCAAGATGAGTTGATTGCATTGGCGAATACTGTGTTAGCAACAAACTCTGTAAAGGCGGCGTTAGGTTTGACAGGTGTTCTTGATGACCCAACTGCACTAGGTGCTAAGAATGCAGTGACTGCGGCAACTCAGATCCTAGACCGTGTCGGTGTTGTAAAGAAAGAGAAGGTTGAAGTCTCTTCTGACACTGGCGGATTATTCATTCTCCCTCCTAAGAAGGGTGAAGACGACAGCGAGTAAGACATGGCTCTTACCGACGAACAACGACAGAAGATTAAAGACACGCTCTTCCCAGATCGTATTGAGAATAATGGGAGGGGGCGTATTCCTTTTGCCGCACTCTACGATGTAGACCCTGCAACGAAAAGCCCAAACCTGTGTTTTGACTTACGCCAAGACCTGTTGCCCTATTTAATGGAAGCTATTAATGCAATGAAAGAGGGCGTGTCCTATCGACAGGCGGCAGGGTATGTGTCATCAAACGTAGGATATAAGATATCCCACGAATTAGCACGTCGAATTTTCTTAAAAGTCTGTGAAATCTACCCAGAATGGGGGGAGTACCGTAAAAATGCCCACGGTATTCATGGAGAGAACAATGCACAATCCCCAGAATACAAAGATAAGAAGACTCAAGCTAAATTACGTGAGAAAAGTCAGTTAAAACGACAGATTAAGAAGCTTTCTGACCAATATGCGGCACTACAAGCTGAAGATAAGGTCAAAAAAGGCGAATTACCTGAAGATGCCCTCGTTGATCCAACAAAATACCTCAAAGAGAACGGTGAAATGGCCTCAAAGACAGAGGCTGAAGTCATTCAGGCAGAAGAGCAGGCTCAAGAAGCTAAAGATGTTATCTTCCAGCCTAACCCCGGCCCTCAAACGGACTTTTTGGCCTCGACAGAGCGAGAAGTACTATATGGTGGTGCCGCAGGTGGTGGTAAGTCCTACGCATTGATTGCAGACCCTGTCCGCTACTTCGGAAATAAGAATTTTAATGGGATTCTTCTTCGTAGGACCAACGACGAACTCCGTGAACTGATCTGGAAGACCCAAGAGATGTATCCAGCCATCTACAAAGGGGCGAAATGGTCAGAACGTAAGTCGCAGTGGACATTCCCATCTGGAGCGAGACTTTGGATGACGTATCTCGACAGAGATGAAGATGTATTACGTTATCAGGGTCAAGCATTTAGCTGGATTGGTTTCGATGAATTGACACAGCACCCAACACCTTTCTCTTGGAACTATATGCGTTCTCGTTTGCGTACGACAGATCCAAATTTGGCTCTGTGTATGCGAGCAACAACAAACCCCGGTGGACCGGGCCACGGTTGGGTGAAGAAGATGTTTATTGACCCAGCACCAGCCAACTCAAAGTTCTGTGCCCGTGACCTCGATTCCGATCAAGAATTACGATATCCAGAGAATCATGCTAAAGCTGGAGAGCCTCTATTCTACCGTCGGTTTATTCCTGCAACGTTGAAAGATAACCCGTTCCTTTTTCAGGACGGGACGTACGAAGCCAACCTATTGTCTCTGCCAGAACAACAACGTCGGCAGTTATTAGAAGGTGACTGGATGGTTGCAGAAGGTGCCGCATTCCCAGAGTTTACCAATAGGCATCATGTTGTCGAGCCATTTGAAATACCGCATGACTGGCGTAAATTTAGATCGTGTGACTTTGGGTACACCACATACTCTGCAGTGCATTGGTATGCAATTGATCCGAACTTTGAAACCTTGTACGTCTACAGAGAACTTTACGTGAGTAAGATGACTGCAAGGGAACTCGCCCGTGAAGTGATGCGTTTAGAACAAGGCGAAGACATTAGCTACGGCGTACTGGATAGTTCGACGTGGCATAAGCGGGGTCACACTGGACCATCGATTGCAGAAGAGATGATTGCAGAAGGATGTCGCTGGAGACCTGCAGATAGAACAGCAGGTTCTCGTGTTGCAGGGAAGAACAGATTACACGAACTGCTAAGGTACGAAGAAGAAGTAGAACGTCCTAGTATTGTCTTCTTTAATAACTGTAGACAAATCATTGCAGACCTTCAAGTGATTCCAAGTGATCCAAAGGGTAGTGACGATATTGATGTGCGTTATGCCAGCGATCACACCTACGACTCAATTCGCTACGGAATCATGTCAAGACCTAAATCAAAAAGCATATTTGACTTTGGCAATGGCGCAAATACAACAGGGTGGAAACCTTTCGACAGAGTTTTCGGGTATTAAGTGTAAATGGGTGTATAAATGGCGATTGTAGAAAAACCAGAATTTGATGAAGAAGAAGTGATGGCGTTAGACGACTCCGATAGTGAGGCGGATGACATCCAATACGCTGGCTTTGTCGATATCATCAGAGATAAGTTTAGTCGCTCTAAGGACAGACGACTGACTGACGAACAACGGTGGCTAACAGCGTATAAGAACTACCGTGGCATCTATGATGATACAACTCAGTTTACAGACACTGAACGTTCTCAGATTTTCATCAAAGTTACAAAGACAAAAGTACTTGCCGCTTACAGCCAAGTCACGGATGTTCTCTTCGCTGGCAACAAGTTTCCTATTGGTGTTGAAGAAACAAAGATTCCTGTTGGCATTAAAGATACTGTCCACATCGATGCGGCAATTCCGGAACAACTGCAGGAAATGTACGACGAGTTAAACGTCGGCTATGCAGGTGACGGACAAGATATTCCAAAAGGTGCAGTACGTTCTGCAGATATCAAGCCGTTTAAAGATAAGTTAGAAGCTGTCAAGGAAGAAGTCAAAGACGGGCCGGGTTCTACTCCAACTGCGGCTATCTATGAGCCAGCACGAGAAGCGGCAAAGAACATGGAGAAGAAAATCCATGATCAGCTAGAAGAATCCGATGCAAGTAAGCATCTACGCTTTGCGGCTTTTGAGCAGTGCCTGTTTGGTACTGGGATTATTAAAGGACCTTTCGCTCACGATGTGGAGTATCCACGTTGGAATGAAAACGGGGACTACGATCCTATTATCCGCACGATGCCTCGTATGGAAGCTGTATCAATCTGGAACTTCTATCCAGATGCAGACGCAAACAACATGAACGAAGCGGAGCATGTCGTCTATCGTCATCGCATGTCCCGTTCTAATATGCGAGAACTTAAAGAACGTCCGTTCTTCCGTGATGAAGCAATCGAGCGTTCTATCAATGCCGGACCTAACTACATTAATGAGTACTGGGAAGATGTCATTGACGACAGTAATCATACCGACACAGTCAACCGTTGGGAAGTATTAGAGTACTGGGGTGTTATCGACACAGAGTCGGCTAAAGAGGCGGGCCTAGAACTCACTAAAGAATTAAAAAACCTCGATCAGGTTCAAGTGAATGCGTGGGTATGCGGAGGTAATATTCTTCGTCTGGTATTGAATCCATTTAAACCAACACGCATTCCTTTCCATGCGTTCCCTTATGAACTCAACCCATACTCATTCTTTGGTATTGGCGTTGCGGAGAATATGGAAGATACACAGCATCTGATGAATGGCTTCATGCGTATGGCTGTTGATAACGCTGTGTTGTCTGGCAACCTGATCTTTGAGGTGGACGAGACAAACTTAGTTCCCGGACAGGATCTGTCGGTATACCCCGGCAAAGTGTTCCGCCGTCAAGGTGGTGCTCCGGGCCAAGCGTTGTTCTCGACGAAGTTCCAGAATGTTGCTCAAGAAAACATGATGCTATTTGACAAGTCTCGTCAGTTAGCAGATGAGTCAACGGGCATTCCTTCATTCTCTCATGGACAGACTGGTGTGATGGGTGTAGGCCGTACCGCTTCAGGTATTTCTATGTTAATGGGGGCGGCGGCACAGAACATTAAGACTGTGGTTAAGAATGTGGACGACTATCTACTAGCTCCACTTGGTAAGGCAATGTTTGCGTTCAATATGCAATTTGACTTTGACCCAGAATCTAATGGTGATCTTGCAGTTGTCGCCCGTGGTACAGAATCTCTAATGAGAAATGAGATCAGGTCACAGCGTCTGATGCAAGTAATGCAGATGGGTGCTAATCCTGCTATGGCACCGATGATTAAGTTCGACTACATCCTCCGTGAGATTGCCGCATCGTTAGACCTCGATGAAGATAAGATCATCAACGATCCACGAGAAGCCGCAGTGCAGGCAATGATGATGAAAGCATACATGGAAGCAAATCCTGAGATGGCACAAGCACAGCAACAGCCACAAGGTGAAGGCGGAGTTCCTAGCCCTGAGAATCCTACAGGTGGTGGAGCAGGAAATATTGCACCGGGTGCCGCCCCGGAGCCGGGGGCTGAAGGGTTCGCTGGTCCGGGACAAGGCCCAGCCGAAGGTGAGGTAGCCTAATGACTCCAGAAGTCGCCCGTAAAATGTTACCGCTGGTCAACGTCAAACAGAACAATGAACGCCTAGCACATTACGTTGATTGGCGGATTTCTTATCTACATGCACAATTAGAGCAGTGCCAAACTGCCGATGACATGAAGACGCTTCAAGGACAGCTTAAAGAAGTCCGTCGTTTACTCACTCTACAAGACGAAGCCAATCAAGCGGCTAAGGATGCACATTAATGGCAGAACGGGATACAGGTCTTTTAGCCCCTAAAACAATTAGCGATAAGGCAACTGCGTTTGCTCGGGAAATGCGTCGGGAAGAAGACACGAACTATGACGAGACTGATAACAAGTACGATGCTATTCGCCACATTGGCGGAGTACTAGCCCTTTATGCGCAGTATCCTGACACAGCCTCAGACATTATTACAGGGGGCAAGGAATATCTCGATGAGTATTTACTTGGCGGTGATGAAACCAGTGTCGAGATGGACAGACACAACAATGAAATTGCTCGCAAGCTGTATCAGATGATGCCAGAAGAACAGGCGAATAAACTAACAACAGAACAAGCATTGCGCATTGCAAAAGAATACGTTGAAGGATGGGAGACTTCTCCTGAAGGCAAGAATCCTATGGATCTCCCTGACAGTATGCGCCCTCAAGTAATTTACGGTAAAACAAAAGAGCCTGAGATGTCTGAAGATGAAGGCCCTCTTTATCGTAAAGGTGCGGACGGCACTTGGGAACTGAAAGAACAACCTGCAAAAATGGATGCGGGCGGATTGATGGCCGCTGATGGTGTTGACATATTCGATTACAATCTTCCCAACGAAAACCCTTTTATAGAGTCTAGCTCCGATACGTCAATTGGTGAAGCTAAAGAATATGATAAATACATTCCAGAAGCACCAAAAGATTTTGATCCAGAAACTATTCTTCAAGAAATTTTTCCATACAATATAGAAGATTACGAGCAGAAATACCCCGCAGAAGAAACCCCCGAATCGCAATACTCTTCTGAAGAAGTAAATGCTATGGATAAAGAATTGGATCAGGCGTTTGCTGATTTTGAAAACTCTAAAGGTTCAGCCGCTGACAGAGACGCTTATCGTAAACGTGTCCAAAAAATTTACACAGCTAATCCAGATTTGTTTAAGTCCCAGTTTCAAGATAAAAACACAGATCAACTAATTGAGATGTACAACGAATTAGACTTTTCTGATGAAGAAGTTCCATTTGACGATGAAATTGCAGAAGTTGCGAAGTACCGTGCAACTGTCCCTTTTGGCTCAGAAGATGATGATAAGTTGGGCGGAGGGGCTATTTTTGATTTAAGTATTGGACGTAAAGGTACTGTAGCTGGTAAATCCAGACGTTACGACGATGGTGTTTCCGAAGTGTTTACTCCGGGTGGAGCAGACAAAGATTACAGAGACAACATTTTAAGACATGAAGGATTACATTCTCTTACAGAGCATGAAAGTGTTAGAGAACTGTTAAAAGTGTATCCCAATGAATTGCTTGTCCGTGCGTATGATGTTCTTAGGGGTGTTGCTTCTGGTAACAATGAATGGGCGGAAGAGGCACTTAAATTTATAAAAAAAGCTTACAGGGGTAAGTACGGAAAGTCTGACATTAAACTTATTCTTAGTAAACTAATGCCATTGTTAAAAGAAAAAGTTGCTGAAATGAACGCAGGCGGATTGATGCTCGCACCCGGCGGCGCAGTTGCAAAGGCAGTTAAATCTGTTGTAGCACCTACTGCTGTTGCTATGGGGCTGTCTACCCCAGAAGAAGCTGAAGCGGCGTATATTCCTCTGAAGGCATTCAAAGAAGGCACTGATATTGCCAAGCGCAAGTTCGATGAAGTCACGAAACTTATCGATGAAGGCATTGACGATTCACCGGGGGGTGAACTGTACCAGCGTACAGGGGCTTACCGTGCTGAAGATGGTGAGATTAAAGTAGACGTTGCGGAACTTAAAGCCCGTGATCTAGAAATGGCAGAGGCGATAGGTAAGTTCTCTCAAGATGCTGAGTTCTTTATTAAGAATAAAAAGAAAACTCGCCAAGAGATTCGATCTAAGATCAGTGACTATTTACCAGCTAACAGTCCAATCTTTGAGAACTTCCCAGAATTACGGGATGTGACTGTTGTTCTACGTCGAGGTAAGAAAACAAATAATCCTCGTACAGATGAAACGAATGTTTACGGTGCGTTTTATCCTACCAGCAAAGAGATGCATATTCTGTTCAGTACTGAGGCGGATTTAGACCCATCCAATTTACGTGATCCAGTTAAAGCATTCAACACGCTAGTCCACGAATTCCAGCATCACATTCAAGATGTGAAAGGTGCAACGAGTAACGGATTTAACACATTGCAGACAGGTGTGTTTGCTACAAAGATGAAAGATGAGATCCCTCGTCTTCGCAAACTGATTATAGATGAACCTAATAATGAAAAAGCAAAAGCACAATTAAAGCAATACACAGACTTACTTAAAAGTGCCAAAGTTGATATTGATTCATTTTTAACTGGCAACTATGCCGATAAATTTAAAAAGAATATTGACAGCTATTTAACAAGCTACGCTATTTACGTCAGAGACTTAGGTGAAGCAGAAGCAAGGTCTTCAGGACGCAAGGCATTTTTAACTGAAGCTGATCCTACCCGTAAAGAAATGGGTGTCTTTTATCCTGCGACTACTGATGACCCCGGCACATTAGAAGCAATTAAGATCGGCTCTGAAAAACAACTTCCTCAAGAACAAATTCTAGTTCGCCGCTATCCCGGTGAACGTTACAAAGAAGCACACTTAGACTTTGTCGATCCAGATACAAAACAACGGGTTCCTCCGAAGTTAGCAGTTGCAGGAACGACAGCCACAGGTCTTGCGGCGGCTACCCCAAGTGAAGCTTTTGTTGGCTCATTAGGTTTTGAAGATCCAACTCCTTCAGCTTCTTTGATCGGTGACGAACGATTAAAAGATATTTCACTAGAACAACAAGTCTTGTTAGATCAATTGGCACCGAAAACAAAACCTTACGATTTGATTACAAGTATTCCGGGAGTCGATATTGCGGCGTTGTTGTCTGACTTAACCTATGAAGCGGGTGAAGCCACAAAGATGGAACCCGGTGAAGAGCAACCTGAAGCTGTCGATGAGTTTTCTGCGATGGAAAAAGATCTGGCTGGCGGTTTGCAAGATGATGAGTATAACAAGACAGAAATGCGCCAAGGTGGCGGTCTCGAAACTGAAGCAGGCAAGAAGATGGAAGAAGAGGGCGAAAAGAAATTGAAGCTTGATCGTGAAAAAGCTGACCTCAACAATGATGGCGAATTGTCCTCTTACGAAAAAGCACGGGGCGAAGCTGTTCAGAAAAGTATGGCTGAGATGAATGAAGGCGGAATGATGTCAGATCCATTCGCCCCGTTTCAGGTTGTTATTGGTATCGATAAAGAATCTGGTAATAACATACCTGCAGGCTCTAAGCCTGAAGAAGTCCGTGATGACATCCCTGCAATGTTATCTGAAGGTGAGTATGTCATGCCTGCAGATGTTGTTCGTTACCACGGCCTTAAAACAATGGAAGCTTTGCGCTGTGAAGCAAAAGAAGCCCTTGGCCTGATGGCGCACCATGATCGTATTGCGATGGTAGACGAAGAGACCAAAGAGCCTATCAAAAACGAACGCAAAGAAATTGATTACGACATTGAAGAAAAAGACAAGCCTGAAGTCGAAGAAGCAGAGTACGAAGTTGTTGAAGCGGCAAAAGGTGCTGACATTCAAACAACAGATGAAGAAGGTGTCGAACCTCTTCCTGCGGCGACATACTACCGTTATGAAACTCGCTGGGACTCTACAAAGAATCGTTACCGTCGAGTACCAATTGATCCTCTGACAGGTGAAGTTGTTACAGAGGAAGCGTTTGATCCTTCTCGTGGTTCTCGTTACGGTCTTCCTCAAGTACTTGGAGGACAACCTGTTCAGTGTCCTGAAGGGTACGAGTACGATGAAGAAAAAGGTGTCTGTATGCCAATCAGCACCGAAGAACAAATAACTGGACCTACCCAACAAGCTGACACTAGTGATGGTGGCGATGGCTTTGACCAAGGATTGGCGACTACACCAACTGGACCGACAAGTTTAAAAGACTATGCTTCATATCAAGTTGCAGATTTCTTAGGTCCAAACCGTGATCTTGTTACTCCAGAACAAGCGTTAGACAGAATGACGACTCCAACTGATGTCGAGTTGCCTACAGGTCTAGCCGCTTTGAGTCCTATTGCTCAAGTCACTTCTCGCATCGGACGTTTCGCAGATGCTGTGGGCGCACAACGTGCCGCCCTACAACGTGAAGACTTAATTGAAGCAACAGCAAAAGATATTGCTGAAGGCAAGATTGATGTAGGCAGGTTAGCGCAAACATACGACTTCACTTTCGATCCTGACACTGCATCGTTTGAGAAATCGAATCCTACTCGTGTCTCTGAGATTACAGATGTTGATGGTAAAGCAGTTGTTACTGGTACTAACTACGTTGGTGCAAGTGGTAAAGTTTACGGCGATGATTATTTTGAAGACGATGCGGCAATTCGGGATATCTTCGGTGAGGACATTCCAATGGCTACTCCAAGCTATAAAGGTATGGGAATTTCCCCTAGTGGAATACCTCTATCATTAGAATTAAATTATGGCACTCCTAATTACTCTCCTGCTACAACTCCGTCCTTTGCCAGTACTTATGATTTCGGACCTATTAGCCCTCTTATGGGTCCTACACAAGGCAGTCTAGGTATTCAGGCAACTCCATCGAGATCGTTTGAAGCACCATCTATGGTAGGTGTGGATACTTCTCCAAATGCCGCTGTTGGACCGGGTACGTCAGTGACTAATGCAGGTCTTGCAAGTGCTATTAACGATATTCAAGCTGGCAATCCAAATGTTGATCCATCAAATGTTTCTGTCACTGGTGTGGATTCAAGCGGCAATGTCAACATTGATATTAACGGCGACGGTAAGGCAGATCGTCGAGTTAGTCAAGACCCTGCCACAGGACGCACTACGTCTTACAACTTTAACATCGACAGAACAAATGATGTTGATACGGGTGCGATTGGTTACACAGGTGGAATTACACCGGGTGATGCACCAATCACAGGTGCAGGCGGGTTCAGTTACGACATCGATACAGTGACCGCAGGTGTAGGTATTCCAGATACAACTCCGACTAGTACGACTCCTGCAACAACAGGTGGCGATTCATCTGGCGGAGGCGGATTTGGCGAAGGCGTATCAGGCGCAGGTGCTGGAGGATTTGGTGGAGATGACGATACCACCGTATCGACTGGCGGCACTGATGACTTCGACACAATGACATTTGACGATGTAAAAGATGACCCAGATTGGGGTGGCGGAAACGATAGTGACAGCGACAGTGGCGGCGGTTGTTTTATTACGACAGCAACACTGCAAGTGCTTGGCATTGATTCCGATGATAACGATATTTTGAATGCTTTCCGATCCTTCCGTGATGAATACATGGGAGGAAAAGAAGGAGAAGCGTCTGAGTATTATGAGATCGCCCCTAAAATTGTTGAAGCAATTGATGGCAATAAAGAAGAGTACGCTCGTATTTGGGATGCTTACCTAGAAAAAGCGTACAACTTAATCCAAGTAGCGGATTACGATTCCACGTATGCGATTTACAAAACAATGGTCACAGACCTGAAAGAGAAATATTTATGAATCTTACAGATGAAGACTTGCAAGAAATTAGAAGCAATTACGCTTCCTTACCAGAAGAAGAAAAAGAGGTAGTGCGGGAATTCTCTCGCACAGAAGAAGCGTTGACTATTGCACGGGTTTTAGGAATTCGTCCATCGATGTTTTTACAACTAGTCAAAGAAACAAAACGTCCTAAGAAAGCACAAATACAAGGCTTAGGCGCACCAGTTTAACAGGAGATTTAAATGGAAGACGAAACAATGCCAGAAGGCATGGCAACACCGGCAGAGCAACCACAAGAGCCTAAGATGGATATGGAATCTATGATGGGCAACTTTATGGATCTGCCCCAAGATCAACGCAAGATGATGGTCAAGATTATGCAGACCCCCTTGATGAATGTTGTTGATCAAGTGATTGGAGAACCTGTGTTTGCACGTCTCCGTGATCAATTAAACGAACCAATTCCGGGTAAGCGGGAAGGGCAACCTGCGCCTATGGAACAACCGACACCCACAACAGAAGAACAGCCTGAAGGCATGATGGCTCCTTCTGAAGGCACAGATATGGTTTAACGCACCATTATAAAAAGCGTTTCATTATGGGCTACCCACTACGGCCCCCAGCAAAAGGAAATAAGTAATGGCAAAATATCAACGTCAAGAAGTTGAAGAACAAGAAGAAGTCGCAGTAGCACCACAAGAAAACATTGTGGAAGAATCACAAGATAGCGAAGAAGATAGTTTTAAGAAACGCTATGGTGATCTTAGACGCTACATGCAACAAACGGTTGAAACAAAAGACCGTGAGTTGGAGACACTCAAGCAACAATTAAAAGAAAAAGAAAAGAAGGAATTTAAACTTCCAACTTCAGAAGAAGAAATCGAGGCATGGGCAAGTAAGTACCCAGAAGTAGCCAAGATTGTTGATTCGATTGCACAGAAACGTGCGAGGGAAGCCAGTAGCGAAGTCGAACAAAGTATGTCTGATCTTCGCAAAATGAAATCACAATTGGAACGTGAGAAAGCAGAACATCAACTAAAAACGATGCACCCTGATTTCGATAATATCCGTGCGGATAAGCGTTTCCATGATTGGGTAGGGCAACAGCCACAGTACCTCAAAGATGCATTGTATAAAAATGATAACGATGCAATTGCGGCGGCTAGGGCGATTGACCTTTACAAAGCAGATATGGGGATGATCGATGAAAAACGGTCAGATGCTGAATTAGAACGAGATGCGGCAAAAGCTGTCAAGCGTTCTTCAAAAGGCAACCCTTCAGGTTCTCCAAGCAAAACTTGGAGTGAAAGTCGTGTGATGAAGATGACAGCGCATGAGTATGAAAAGCATGAAGAAGAGATTCTTGAAGCAATGCGCAATGACAAATTTGTCTACGACATGAGTGGCGGTGCACGATAAAAGCTTGACATGTGAGTTTTTATCACTACACCACCAACATATGCAACTAGTCCGGCCTTTTCTCTTGAAGACACCCGGACTTCGCAGAATAAGATTACAAGCCGTGCAAGACACCTTGTGATAGTGGCCTCATAGATATGATCCTTTGGCCGGGAAAGTATCAACGACACCCACGATGATCAAGCCTCTTATTAGCGGTCAAGCGTAATCTATTTAAGTATAGAAACATGCCTGACTATGAGGAGAACTTATCATGGCATTTCGTTCAGCGGCTGGTTACGGTAACCTGCCAAACGGGAATTTCTCTCCCGTCATTTATTCGCAGAAGGTTCAGAAAGCCTTCCGTAAGTCTTCAATTGTTGAAGACATCACAAACAACGACTACTTCGGTGAAATCGCTAACTTCGGTGACTCTGTAAAGATCATCAAAGA
>ENA-OUOG01002442-OUOG01002442.1-marine-metagenome-genome-assembly--contig:-NODE-2442-length-19281-cov-4.240315_pt1 | contig 19281 bp, 19 predicted proteins | sample MGYA00248635_ERZ508505 | MGnify/ENA primary metagenome ERZ508505 (study PRJEB26176, sample SAMN06267871) | marine metagenome | isolation source: Saanich Inlet, British Columbia, Canada | place: Pacific...
TAGACGAATGGTTGAAAAATAAAGTCTACCACCGTAATACCGAGGAATAGACCTGATGTCAGTTCTTAGTGGAAAGAAAGTTCTCTTGGGTATCACCGGAGGCATTGCTGCATACAAAACGCCTTTACTTGTCCGTGCACTCGTGAAAAAAGGCGCAGAAGTAAAAGTAGTTATGACTCCATCGGCTCTCGACTTTGTTACACCGCTGACCTTATCCACACTTTCTCAAAATCCAGTTTTATCTTCTTTTACCGCTGAAGGGAATTCTGATCATCCCCAGTGGAATAATCATGTCGAATTAGCCCTTTGGGCCGATCTTTTTCTTATTGCTCCTGCCACATCTAATACACTGTCTTCTATGGCACAGGCACGCTGCAATAATTTATTACTCGCTTGTTACCTTTCTGCTCAATGTCCAGTCTATATTGCTCCTGCAATGGATCTTGACATGTATGCCCATCCTGCTAATCTAGCTAATATGGAAAAGCTTGTTAGTTTTGGTAATTCTATTTTTCCTGCCCAAGAAGGCTTTTTAGCTAGTGGCTTAGAGGGGAAAGGAAGGATGATGGAGCCCGATGATATCGTTGTTTCCTTGGAAGAAAACCTCCAGGCAAAAGCGCCCCTAAACGGTAAGACTGTCCTGATTACAGCGGGACCAACACACGAAGCCATCGATCCTGTTCGTTTTATTGGGAATCACTCCTCTGGAAAAATGGGCTACGCCTTGGCCGAAGAAGCGGCCATTCTTGGCGCAAATGTAATCTTGATTTCAGGTCCCACAGCACTTTCAGCTGCTCATAATAACATAACATTGGTTCCTGTAGTTTCTGCAGCTGACATGCACGCAGCAGTATTTAATCATTATGCAAGTGTGGATATTGCCATTGCAGCTGCTGCTGTTGCTGATTTTAAACCAAGCGCTTCAGCCAATCAAAAAATAAAGAAACAATCTGGACCCCCAGAAATTCATCTCACTTCTACAGTAGATATTCTTGCCCAAATGGGGAAAGAAAAACAACAGCAGTTTTTGGTCGGGTTTGCCCTAGAAACGGAAAATGAATTGGAAAATGCCAAAGGGAAATGCCATCGAAAAAATTTAGATGCCATTGTTTTGAATTCTTTGAATGACAAAGATGCCGGTTTTGGTGGTTCCCATAACAAGATTACCTACATTCGGAAAGATGATACCTTTGTGGATTTTGATTTAAAACCAAAGTCAGCAGTATCTAAAGATATTTTTACCCAAATCTTAAATGCATTATGAAGAAGCTCCTCATTCTCCTATTTTTCTTATCTAGTCATTTGTATGCTCAGGTAATTGATTGCCGTTTTGTTGTCAATGCCGATCTGGTAAATCAAACCAATCAACAGGTGTTTAAAACCCTGGAACAGTCGCTAAACGAATTCATCAATGCCAAAGCATGGATAGATGAAAGTTTAGACGCTAAGGAGAAAGTTCGCTGTAGTATGATTTTTAATATTAATGCGTTCAACGGAGCACGTTTTGAAGGGACACTTCAAGTGCAGGTAGAGCGTCCAGTTTATCAAACCAATTATTACACTCCGTTGTTTAATTTTTTAGATAAAGACATTGTCTTTACCTATCAGGAGTACCAACCATTGTTTTACAATCCGGCGACCTACGAATCGAATTTGATTTCATTGATCAGCTTTTATGTTTTTGTCGCCTTGGGGGTAGAGGCCGATAGTTTTGCGCTTAGAGGTGGGACAGATTTCTTTAAACAAGCCCAGCAAATTCTTAGTTTGGCACAACAGAATGGAGCAAAAGGATGGAATCAAGTCGATGGAAACAACAATCGTTTCTGGCTGATTGACACCATGCTTTCGAATACTTTTAGAGAGTACCGCAATGTACAATATAACTACCACCGCAAGGGACTAGACAATATGTTCGACGACGGAGTAATAGGGAAAATGGGAATAATGAACGCCTTGCAGGAATTTAATCTTTTGTACAATCGTCGTCCAAATGCCTTATTGATTCAAACTTTTTTTGATGCTAAGGCCGATGAAATTGTGGATATTTTCTCCTCTGGACCTGAAGTTGATGTCACTAAAACCAAAGCTACCTTAAATAAAGTAGCTCCTTTTTTTGGTCCAAAGTGGAAAAGAATTAAATAGCGATTATTTTTGCCGTTGAGCCCCTGTCCTAGTATATTTGATTTAACAAAAAATAAAATTTTCTCACGACTGTGCTGACCGAATTAACCATATCCAATTTTGCTTTGATTGACCAGCTTGAGGTTAATTTTTCTAATGGAATGACCAGCATAACCGGTGAAACTGGTGCAGGAAAATCAATATTACTTGGTGGCTTGGCACTGGCTCTTGGGAAACGAGCCGATTTATCCACTTTAAAGGATAAATCGAAAAAGTGTATTGTGGACGCTACTTTTTTGATAAGTGCCTATGGACTAGAGGATTTTTTTGCTTCAGCTGATCTAGACTATGAAGCCATTACAACGGTGCGAAGAGAGATTGTTCCTTCGGGCAAGTCTAGAGCCTTCATAAACGATACACCTGTAACGCTCGATGTTCTTCAACAATTGGGATACCGTTTGATCGATGTGCATTCGCAAAATCAAACCATGTCATTGATGCAAGAAGATTACCAACTTGAAGTGCTAGACGCCCTTGCAAAAAACACAAAACACCTTGAGGAATTCACTGTTCTTTTAGGTTCCTATAAAGAAGTTACTAGAAAAATCGATACGCTCAGTGCTCAGAAAAATGCTTTGGAAGAAGAACGCGATTATAATCGTTTTCTGTTAGATGAATTGAATTCAGCACCCCTGACAGAGAATAGATTGGAGGAATTAGAAAATGAAATTCAAGAATTGAGTAGTGTTGAGGAATTGGAGGAAAACCTTTCTAAGGCCCTGCAAATAATAGAAGAGGAACAAATGGGGGTTGCCATTCAATTGAATGAAGTGCGCGCTTCTCTTCAAAAGGTTGCAGCTATTAGCGACCGATTTGAACAATTTTCCTCTCGTATTGAAAGTCTCCGCATTGAGTTGGAAGATCTCACAGCTGAGCTGTCAAATGCCTTGGAAGCCGTCGAAGCAAATCCAGCTCGGTCAGAAATTTTGAATGGTCAATTACAATTGCTAAATGATTTATTGAAAAAACACCATGTTCAAAGCATGCTGGAATTGATTGAACGACGAGATCAGCTGGAGCAAAAAGTTTTACAAACCGAAAATGCAGAAGGAAACCTTCAATCCCACATTGAAGATCAAAAAAAATTGATTACCCAACTGGATACACTGAGCCTCAAGTTGAGCGAAAATCGCAAAAAGGCTATTCCAGTATTTACGGAGCAAATGGTGAAAATTCTAGCTTTATTAGGTATGCCCGATGCGCGTTTTCAATTGGAATTAATCCCCGTAGATACCTATTTGTCTCATGGAAAAGAAAAGCTGAATTTTGCCTTTTCGGCCAACCAAGGAAGTGATTTTGGTACCTTAAAGAAAGTTGCCTCTGGGGGAGAGCTTTCGCGCATCATGCTTAGTATAAAAGCAATTTTATCTCAGTTCAAGACGCTACCTACCATTATCTTTGATGAAATTGATACAGGTGTCTCGGGAGAAATTGCCTACAAAATAGCAGACATTATGGACCATATGGGGAAATATATGCAGGTAATTACCATCACTCATTTACCCCAAGTAGCTGCCAAAGGAGCCCATCATTTCAAAGTGTTTAAAGAAACGCGTGACGGCAGTACTTTCACCCAACTAAAAAAACTTCAACAGCAAGAGCGAATTGAGGAGGTAGCACAAATGCTGGCAGGAGATGACCTAAGCGATACTGCACTTCAACACGCAAAAGAGTTATTGAATTAACGTATATTTGTCCTTCATTAAAAATCAAACGAATTATGTCCCACAACTTATTAAAAGGGAAAAAAGGAATCATTTTTGGTGCACTAGACCACCAATCCATTGCATGGAAAACTGCTGAAAGTGTGCATGCTCAAGGTGGTCAAGTTGTCTTGACAAATGCCCCAGTGGCAATGCGTATGGGAACTATAAATGAATTGGGTGAAAAAATTAATGCCCCAGTGATCCCAGCTGACGCTACTTCCTTAACAGATTTAGAAAATTTAATCGATCAGGCTACCGAGCATTTTGGGGGAAAACTTGATTTTGTTTTACACTCCATTGGAATGTCTGTGAATGTCAGAAAAGGAAAGCACTATACGGCACTTAACCACGATTGGATGACCAAAGGTTGGGATGTGTCTGCAGTTTCTTTTCACAAACTCATGCAAACCTTATATGCTAAAGACGCCATGAATGCATGGGGAAGTATAGTTGCTTTAACATATATAGCTGCCCAAAGAACCTTTCCTAACTATAACGACATGGCCGACAATAAGGCTTATTTAGAGTCCATCGCCCGTAGTTTTGGCTACTATATGGGGAAAGACAAGAAAGTACGGGTGAATACAATTTCCCAGTCTCCAACCCTTACAACTGCCGGTCAGGGGGTTAAAGGATTGGATGGATTTTTGACCTATGCGTCCAAAACATCACCCCTTGGAAATGCTACAGCCAAAGAATGTGCTGATTATACCGTTATGATGTTCTCTGATTTTACCAAGAAGGTGACCATGCAAAACCTCTTTCACGATGGCGGTTTTTCTACGACTGGTGTGAGCCAAGAAGTAATTGATTCGTTGCAGTAAATCGCCGAAAATGAAGAAGGACCCCGCCTTAGTATCCTTTTTGCAGAAAGCTTCTATGGATAAAGGGCGGACAAAATTTTTTCTAAGTTTTTTGTTGCTTTCTTTTGTCTTTTGGTTCATTACTAAATTTTCAAAAGAATATACTGAGGTAATGCAGTTTCAATTGGAGTTATCCGATTTGCCTGCCTCCATAACGCCTATTTTAAAGCGAAACCCTCAGATAGAAGTGACCCTAAAGGCGTCGGGTTTTCAATTTTTGTATTATCAATTTGTAGATAATGGTTTAAGTGTTGACATGAAGAATACTTCCTTTGAAGGAGGAACGGCTTCGCTTCCATTGGCAGCGCAGTTTCAAAGCCTACAAGAGCAACTGCTGGGGGATACACAAATTTTGAACTTTTTCCCTTCGACACTTGAATTTGACTATCAAATTCAAGCTTCAAAACGTATTCCTGTTTTACCGCCCAATTTTGATATGGACATTGGCTATGCTGTGACAGCTGTTCGCTTTTCGCCTGATAGCATAGATTTAATTGGTCCTCAGGAAGTCATAAAGGACATTAATGGGTTCACCCCAAATAATTTTTCGAATCAGAAGATACGTGCGAATTTGGAACAATACATTTCCATTGCACCTTTGAAAGCGCAAACCTTTTTTGAACAGAATCGTATTTTGATGCAAGTAGAGGTAGACCGTTTTTCTGAGCGCAGTTTTTTATTGCCCATTGAAACAGATAATCTTCCCTCGGACAAGGTGTATAAATTTTTTCCAAATCATGTGAGCGTAACTTTTTTAGCTCCCTTAAAACAATTAAAAAACATCAGTCAAGATGATTTTAAGTTAGGGGTTAATCCAACTGATCTAAACACAACCAACACAAAAATACTGTTGAACGTATTGAGTGCACCGGAGAATATCATTAACCTAAGATGGGATCCAAAAGAAGTAGATTATTTAATTCGTCAATGACATAGGAATGACAAATATAATTGGACTTACTGGTGGGATAGGAAGTGGTAAAAGCAGGGTTGCAAAGGCTTTTTCGGACCTAGGTGTACCCTGTTATATTGCCGATATGGAAGCCAAGAAAATAATGGTTGAAAATGCTGTTGTTAAAAAGAAGATCATTGCTCTTTTTGGGGAAAAGGCTTATGCCAATAAAGAGCTTAACCGAGCGTTTATTGGCGATATTGTGTTCAAAAATCCAGAGAAGCTTACCGCATTAAATGGGATTGTCCATCCTGCGGTTGCAGAGCATTTTACTCATTGGGTAGCATTGCAAACCTTCCCTTATGTAATCAAAGAAGTGGCTATATTGTTTGAAACAGGAGGACATGTCCATGTAAATAAAAGCCTTTTGATAACAGCCCCTATAGAACTACGCATTCAACGTGTGATGGAACGTGATGGATGCACAGAAGAAGAGGTATTGGCCAGAATGGCCAGTCAATGGGAGGACGAACAACGAATACCCTTAGCCGATTATGTTTTAAATAATATTGATTGGAAAATAACGCTCCAACAAATTGAACTTTTACACGGCCGATTTTTATCACTGGAGGATTAACATAGCCTTAGGAAAATCTCTAGTAGAATTTCATCACCTTTGTAAGGCTATATTAGGTAACGTTTATGAAGAAGTCCTATTTTTTGGCACTAATGATATTTATGATTTTGTCCGTCACCGGCATTATCATTATTCAATGGTATTTTATTTATACGTCAATTGACAATAGGGAAGAAGAATTCTCCATGGCCGTAAAGCAATCCATGAGTGCTGTAGCCAATGAGATTCAAGAAAATGAGCTAAGACATTATATAGAGACCTTTGATCGATTAAAAGACTCCCTAGGGGCGCCCGACAGTTCTCAGTTGAGCAGTTTCTTTATGTTCTACGACAGTGATGATGAATCTAACCTGTCGTCTCTATTTACCTTTGGTTTGGTTGAAGAGGATTATTCGGTTCCATTTTCTGGAGAATCGGAAAATGAAATCACTAAAATAAAGGACATTAAAGGAATTTCAACTACGCGAATTTTTAAAGAAGCCTTTGATCGTGAGAATAATCGGCGTTCTTTTTCTACCAATACCTACAAGCGAATCGAACGAATTAATGCCTTTGATCAAGCAACCTATGCCTCTATTTTTTCAAAAATGGCAAATAGTTCACCCATACACAAAAGACTTGATACCGGTGAGTTAGAATATTTATTGCAGCGACAATTAAAGGCAAGAAAAATCGAGACCCCTTTTGAGTTTGGTATTTTTAGCGATGGCCTTGCCACGCGAATTGCTTCGAATAACTACAAGGAAACACAGGCGGGCCCTCGCTACAGCATCCCTATTTTTGATGATGACCAGGCGAGTAATTCCTATGATTTAATTGTTTCTTTCCCAAATAAAAACAGCTATGTTCTTTCCTCCGTAATTGGCGTTGCAAGTCTTTCATTGGTATTGACTTTGTTGATTATTGTACTTTGTGGAATTTCACTGTATCAAATTTTGCAGCAGAAAAAAATATCTGAGATAAAATCTGACTTCATCAACAATATGTCGCATGAATTTAAAACACCCATCGCTACCATTAATCTAGCCATAGATGCAATTGAAAACCCTGGAATCATTAATGATCAAGAAAAAGTATCACGCTATCTTGGAATGATGCGAGAGGAGAATAAACGCATGCAAGCTCAAGTAGAAACTGTTTTAATGATCTCTCAATTGGAAAAGGGTGCTACACCAATGGAATGTTCGCCTCTTGATACGCATCAAATTATTGAGGATGCTATTAGTCATGTAGCTCTGATCGTTCAAAATCATTCAGGTGTAATTCACAAAAAATTAGACGCTAAGCAGACAATGATCTCTGCCAATAAGCAGCATTTAACCAATGTTTTTACCAATTTGTTGGACAATGCTATCAAATATTCAGAAGGATCACCCATTATTGAAGTGAGTACTCGAATAGAGGAAAATCAAATTGTGGTAGAGCTAAAAGACCAAGGAATTGGGATGGATTCTGAAACCCTGCAATTGATTTTTGAGAAATTTTATCGTGAGCAAGCTGGAAACGTGCACAACATCAAAGGACACGGTTTGGGCTTGTCTTATGTCAAAAAAATTCTTAATTTAATAAATGGCACAATTCATGTTAAAAGTAAAAAGGGGAAAGGTTCATCCTTTTTAATTTATTTACCCCTTCTAGCATAACCCAAACCAAAAAAAAACAAATGAAAGCAAATAATAGACGTATACTGTTGGTGGAAGATGACCCCAATTTTGGTAGCATTTTGAAAGAGTACTTGATGATAAATGGCTATGAGGTAACCTTGGCTAAAAATGGAATTGAAGGCTTTGAGAAATTTAAGAAAGAAGATTTTGATCTCTGCTTGCTCGATGTTATGATGCCTTATAAAGATGGATTCACACTTGCCAAAGAAATTCGTGAAAAGAATGAGTCTATTCCCCTTATTTTTCTCACGGCAAAAACCATGAAAGAAGACGTTTTAAAAGGGTTTAAAATTGGGGCTGATGATTATTTGGCCAAACCTTTTGATTCTGAAGTTTTGTTGGCTAAAATCAAGTCTATTCTCAGTAGAAGGGTCGTCTCTGTTTCCACCGAATCTGACGAAATGGAATTTAGCATTGGCAACTTTAACCTCAATTCTAAATTGCGTTTGTTGTCATTTAAAAATGGTGAACCTACCAAACTTTCGCCCAAGGAAAGTCAATTATTACGTTTGTTAGCATTGCATATGAACGACCTCCTACCGCGTGAGAAGGCATTGAATAAAATTTGGCGAGATGACAACTATTTTACCTCAAGATCAATGGATGTTTATATCGCAAAACTACGCAAATACCTCAAGCAAGACAGTAAGGTTGAAATCCTTAATATTCACGGAGAAGGATTTAGATTGGTTGTAAGTCCCTAGCGCTTACTGCGGGGATGAAAATCATTCAATGTTTTCGATAAATGGCGAGTATCTACATGCATATAGACTTCTGTTGTTGTGATGTTTTCATGTCCCATCATTAGTTGAATTGAACGTAAATCTGCTCCATTTTCCAATAAGTGCGTTGCAAAAGAATGCCGAAAGGTATGCGGACTCACCTTTTTTTGTATACCAGCATTTGCAGTAGCATTTCGTACAATGGTAAAAATCATAGCTCGTGTTAATTGGCGCCCATTTTGATTGAGAAAGACAATGTCTTGATGCTCTTTTTTTACCGCCGTATGCACCCTAATAGCGTTCAAGTAATGCTTGAGCTGTTTTGCACATACAGCTCCCAAAGGGACCAAACGTTGCTTATTCCCTTTTCCAGTAACAAGCAAAAGACTTTCATCAAAATGAATGTCTGAAATGCGTAAATTGATCAATTCACTCACCCGAAGACCGCTCCCATAGAGCGTTTCTATGATGGCAGAATTTCGATGCCCTAAAGGCATACTTAAATCTATACAGGAGATGATCTTTTCTATTTCGTTTAGGTGTAAAACATCTGGCAATTTCCGCCCAATTTTTGGCGAATCAATGAGATCTAGCGGTGAGTCATCCCGGTATCCTTCAAAAATCATAAAATTGAAAAAACTTTTTAATCCAGAAATTTGCCTCGCCTGAGATCTAGGATTGACTGTCTTAGCGATGGTATAAACGAAGTCTTGAATATGTTCTTTTTTACAACTCAGCGGGGTTGTTTTTTCATTGTTTAATTTTATATAATCAATAAAGCGCTGAACATCATACCCATAACTTTCAATGGAATTTTCCGATAAACCACGTTCTAAACGGAGATAAATTTTGTAATCGATAAGAGCTGTTTCCCAGCGCATTTATAAATTGATTTTCATTCCAGTTCTTGCGATATGATAACCTTTTTCTTCAACGATGATGCTTTCCCCACTAGTGTTCTTTAAAAGGGGGTTGGTGTGATTAAAATGGATGAAGTGAATTTTGTTTTTCTCTGAGTCAGCCAGTCCATCAAACCTTTGCATACTTTCTTTTACAAAGGGATGCGGTATAGAAGTCATGTCGCGACCCGGTAATTCTTTGCCATCAAAAAAGGTAGCGTCTAAAAAGGCATAATCTACCTTTCTTAGAACAGTTTCAATGGGGATTTTCCATCGTTCCCATTTATCAATATCTGGAATAAAGAGGACTGATTTGTTTGGTCCTTGTATGATATAGCCTGCCGTTTCAGAATATTCATCTCGATGTGGAACCACCAGCGGAGTAAGCGTAATTTGCTCTGTAAGCCGAATAGATTGATCGGCATTAATTGTATTTATGTCTATATTTTTTTCAGCGATCAATTGTTCCCATGGACCGTTGGTCTGAAGGAATTCTGTCATTTTTGGAAGAGCATAAACTGGAATATTTTTTGCACTAAGCGCTTCCTTTCCAAAATACATCAACCCACTGTAATGCCCAATGTGTGCATGAGTTAGAAAAACACCCTTAAAGTTAGAATTAGGTTCAGCTTGGTCACCCAAAAGATTTAGTTGTTGGCTAATATTTGGTGTTGCCTCAAACAAAAAATGTACTTTTTCACTGCGATCAATTAGGCCTAATGCTACAACAGCTTCTGTTTTTTGCATCCCCCATAAATCACGACAACATTCCTTCTCACAGGCAATTTGGGGAGCGCCTGCATCTTGGGCAGTACCTAAAACAACTATACTCACTTCCTGTCCAAAAAGCGAAACAGAAAACAGTAAAAAGGTAAACGCAATTTTTTTCATCTCAATTAAAATGGAATTTCGGCGGGAAAAGAAATCGCCAATGCACCATCGGTCAATTCTTCAAGACGAATTTTTTTTAATGGGGCATATTCCTCCGATGCATAAAAATCATAGGCGTCTTTTCCGTTGGGAAATTCAACCAAGACTGTCCAATTGCCCGTTTCTTCTCCTTCAACAAGCACCCCTTTTTTTGTAGCTGCCAAAAGTTTTCCATTGTATTTGTCAAGAATACTTAGAAAAGGAACGCCATATCGATCAAAATAGTCTTCGTAATCTTTCACCTTCATCCGTCCAAACGAGTAGACTTTTGTTGCCATTTTTAGCGTATTTAGTTTATGTCAAGATAATCAATATTTAGGGTTTTTTCCTGATTGAAAGAAAGTCAATTTTTTACGGTATTTTTGTTTTATGAAAATAAGCATAATCAACGGACCAAATTTAAATCTCCTAGGAACGCGTGAACCTGGAATCTACGGTAATCAGTCTTTTATGGATTATTTTGAGAAGCTTAAACAGCAGTACCCAGCGATCAGCTTTGACTATTTTCAATCCAATATTGAAGGAGAACTCATTGACCAACTCCAGGCTGTTGGTTTTTCTTCCGATGGAATTATTTTAAATGCAGCCGCCTATACACACACCTCAGTTGGTATTGGTGATGCAATCAAAACGATTAATACGGCTGTAATCGAAGTACATATTTCAAATACCTTTGCCCGTGAGGACTTTAGACATACCTCTTATATCAGTCCAAATGCCAAAGGTTTAATTGTAGGTTTTGGTTTAGATGTATATCGTTTAGCGGTCGAGAGTTTTTTGCCTAAATAAAAGGCTTTATTCTTTTTCGCTCAAAAATGTATTGATTGCAGTGGCGACCTCCTTTGGAAATTCATCACATATAAAATGCCCTCCCTCTAAATAGCTTATTTTAATTGGATGTTCAAATGCCTTCTCTACATCTTCTAAAAATGCAGGAATGACCACACGGTCCAATCGACCATGGATAATATGACTAGGTACTGCTATTTTTCTTTTTGTATACTTACTCCATCTTTTTCTATCGATCGACATGCTTCGATATAGGTTTGCCCCAGTAGTTATGGTGTGGGGGATTTGATAACAACGGATGTATTCTGCCATGGCTTCTTCAGGAATGGGATGGCGAATCCCTTGACAGAAAAAGCGAACCCATACATCTTCTTTGCCTGCGAGTAATTGTTCAGGGAATTCAGGAATATTTTGAAAAAATTGATACCACGATGAACGAAACATATCCTTACTTAATGCTTCAGCAGCTTTTTTCTTTCCTACTCCATTGTTAAGAATCATCATATTGATCAAAACCAACTTATGTATACGTTCAGGACTTCTTAGCGCCATTTCTTGTGCCACTGCAGACCCCCAATCATGACCTGCTAAATAAAAACGCTCAATTTTTAAGGCTGTAGCTAAGGCAAAGATATCAAGCCCTAATTGGTCTTTGGAATAGGCGTTAACCTCAAGTGTCCGTTCACTGTCGCCCAAACCCCGAAGGTCTGGTGCAATAATATAATAGGCCGTTAAGTACTGCGCTACAGCATGCCAGCAATAACTGTTTTGGGGCCAGCCATGCACCAAAAATAGGGGAGGATTGTCTCTTGAACCATAGCTTCGATAAGCAAAGCTTCCTCGAGTTGTTTTTATCTTTTGTTGCATCTAATTCAATTAAAAGGATCAGGAGCGATTACTGTTTCGAATATAGACCTACCTTATTGCCTTCGGTATCGAGAATATGTGCCATGAAACCGTTTGCTCCTATGGATGTTTTTGGGAGGACTATTGTTCCACCCGCGGCATCTACTCTGTCTAGTGCAGTTTGTAGGTCTTCTCCAGCACTGAGATAGATTAGCGTACCTTTATCGGAAGGGATGTAGTTTGGTCCCTGCATCAAACAGCCTCCACTTTGTGTTTCAGCGGTATGAGGGAAAAAGGCTGTTTTCATACTCATTACTTCCATAACCTTCATTTCAATGGATAAAAGATTGTTGTAAAAGCCAACAGCACGTTCAATATTGGTTGTAGGTATTTCTACCCAGTGGATGGAGTTTTGCATAGGATTTGGATTTTATTTGTTACAAGATAACAATTATTCCCTCTTTAGGCGGGCGACTTCCATTGCACACTTCGGGATGCACCTTTGCCAAGGCTTCCAATCCATTGATTTCATAAAACTGCAACCATTGTCTTGTCTTTGCCGCAGCCGTGACCATAAAACCATTGATTTTTTGATCAAAAACCACTGGTCCCCAATCTTTAAAGCGTTTTTCAATATGTGAAGGAGCAAAGAAGAATTTACTTCTTTCATTGATGATTCCATCATTTGGATTGGTTTTTGCCCAATGGGTTAGTCCAACTTTTAGCGTGAATTGCATTTTGTCTCCCAACAGTCGATGCAGTTCGGCCAGCACCTCATTATTTCCAGACATGTCTACAATAACTGTCGGTATTGTAGGGTCAACTAGATTTAAGTTATCATAAGAAACTACATTGTCCCAAAGCGAGCGCTTTTGCACTGATGCAAGATTGCGTTCTGAGGTAATCCCTATTGTTTTAGGTGTATTCTGATCTTCTTGTAAGGCATAAGCAAGACCAATACTGGTTTTACTTGAAGCACTCAGGACGAGGATTTGTTCTGCTCCATACCAATTGTTTTCTTGAAGATTATCCCACAAACAGAAAGAGGTGAGGTATAAGGGAAATAAAAGTGCACGTTCTCTGTCAAACTCTTTGGTATAGCCGGGCTCATTGAGTACTCTTCGGTATAAATTGTATCCCATGGGCAAAGTTGCGCGATGAGACGATCCATCAAAAAAACGTTGGTCTTGGACTTTGACAGGTTTCATTTTTAGGTGAGAAGCAGGAGGGAAGTAACCATAAATACGATCCCCAATGGGAATTTCCTCTGTCTTAGTAGCAACAACATCGGCAAAGCCCCATACAGGAATGACACCCATCCCGTTGGATCGTTCCCCCACAGCAGGAAAGAATTCCCAGTAACGAATAATGTCTCCTGTTGCCGCATAGGTAATGTTGTTTGCTGTATAGGCAAATTGATCAATCTTCACCAAAACTTCTCCCTCGTCTAGTACAAGATTTTCTGGGGGAATTTCTGCCATTTGATGTTTAAAAAACAGTTTTTTTTCAACTTGAAATTGAGGATGTTTCATTTTGGATGTGGTTTTAGTGTCAAGTTCTTGAATGAATTGTTGAAGCTTCATCATGGCTGGAAGAGCGTTGTTTTTCATGCGAGAAAGAATTTCCTTTTTTATCGGATCTTCTCTGTCTGCTCCACGAACCAATTGGCTAAATCCATCCAAACGATTTTCGGTCATCCACTGGCGTAATGGTTTATCGCTTGACCAATTGAGTTGATTCTGCATAGTAGCCGCTAATCCACGCAACCAATCGGTGTCTCGATCGGGGAGAGGTACCACTCCACACAATGTGTTTTTTTCTTTTTCTGAAGAATAATGGACTTCAACATGCGCAATAAACGCCGCGCTAAAGGCCGGTTGGTAGGAGCGTACAGTTTGTGGTATGATGACATTTTCTTGAAAAATGGGAGGACTAGTAATTTCCTTGGAAATGGGTGTAGCAGAGCAATCCACAAAAAGGGTATTGTTTGGCAAGCCGTGGTCTCCTTTTTTGAAGGAAAGGGTGTTTCCACTGATGTGTTGTACTCTTCCCATCCGTATAACATTTTGTATACGGCGTAGGCTTTTCATTTCTTCTTTACTTACTGTAGCGCCATGAAATTGGGTAGGTGAAAAAGCTTTGTCCAAACGCATTAAAACGCCCTTATTCTCTAAACGATTGAATAAATCTTCCAAAGAATTGGCCTGGGCTAGGGCTTCAAATTGATTGGCCTGATTTCCAATGGATTGTTCAAAAAAGGCCTCTGTATTTTGTGTTGTGGCTCGATCAATTACCCAGCTATCCCGAGAAATCACCCAACTTATGTTTTCTGCTGCAATTCCCTTTTCTTGTAGATAAATAATGGCATCCATCCCAGTTTTTCCTCCACCAATGATACAATAATGAGCAGGTGAAGTCAATTCTTCGGCTAGGGCATTAATGGATTGAAAGTTTACATTTTCAGCAATAGTAAAATTTGGTATATGGGTAGAGGGTACTTTGGTGGTTAAGTGGGTTGCATTGACCAATTTTTTTGTTACCTCTACATCAAACTCTTCTCCTGTCTCTAGGGAGCGAAATCGATGATCTCCTAAATATTCACTGTTAGGGAAATACTGTACGCGACCAGTAGGTAGGAATTGTTCGTTCATTACTGCTGAATAGTAGTCCATGATTTCTTCCAAAGAAGAAAGACTGCCATAGCCTTTGTTGTGTCCTGAATCATCTATTTTTCCATTGCTCAACTCTTTTGAACTTACGCCATAAAAAGCGGCAGGTTGATGAAGACGCACAAATGGATAGGCATGGTTCCAATGCCCTCCTGGTTTTGGATATTTGTCAACAATGATGAGGTTTGCATCGCTTTCTTCTACAAGAACATCGGCAAAGGCCATTCCAATGGCACCACTCCCAATAATAAGATAGTCTGTGGTTAATTTCATTCTAGGAAGATAAAGAAAATTGAAGGTATGCTTTAAGCTTTATGGACGATTTTTTTAAAGCGAACTGCGGCTAGTAAGCCAACAAGAGAAAAGCTAGCGAGAAGCATAAAGACGTGTTGGTGACCTGTAATTCCAGGATTATGATCAAGTAAATAACCCATTAGCGGACCCATAAATATATCTGGTGTATAGCCAATCAGTGAAATAACACCTACAGCTGTACCTGTAATGGAATATGGAATATTTCCTTCCTGAATAGCAGCAAAATACAAGGAGCGTATTCCATAGGTACCAATCCCAGTAATGATGACAGAAAAAATAAAGAAACCACTCAGTGGAGCGACAACAAGACCTGAAGAAAATAAGGCAGTTCCCATAAGCAAAACCAGAAAACCTCTGATAAGCCAAATGGCGCTATTGCTGCGGTCGGCAAAATAGCCAACACTTAAGTAGACAATCGGGCGAATATACATTTGATAAGAGCCGACTTTAGCGGCGTCAACCTCATTAAAATGCATGACTTCTGCAGCATAGAGGGAGAGAATGTCGGTTACCTTGTAACCCACATAGGCACAGAGGACAATTAGAATGAGAAGCCAGATAGAAGGATATTGAAGGACCATTTTGATGTTTTGCCAAGGTGAGCTTGCTTTTGGTTTTTTTTTCCTCTTGAGTATAGTCTAGGTCTTCCGTCAAGAAAAAGAAAATAAACAAGCCAACTACTGCCACAAGAGCAGAAGTAACATAAACAACTGTTTGGAAAGCTGCTTGTCGTTCTTCGAACGATGCGGCCTTAATTTCTTTGGGTAATAAAGTGGCAAAAATAGTAACACCAATCACTCCAATAGAAGCCGCAACAATTCCTCTTCCCCCTTCTAAAAACCCAAAGGCCTTGCCTTGTTGCTCAAGCCCACCCCAGTTTCGGGTTGCTTTGATCATGGCAGCCCAAAATAAAAAGATGGTCGAGAATCCCCAATAGCCAAAGAGTATTTACAATGTAAATAAGCTGGGGAAACTTCCCATAACTAATCCGCCTGCTGAAGTTAACAATAGTGCAGCCGTCATTAATTTTCGTGGAGCGAATTTATCGGCCAGTGTCCCGCCATATAAATAGGAAAGGAAGGCAATGATTCCGTAGGTAGTATAAAGGGAACCTAATTGAAAGTTGTTTAGTTCAAAAACAGCTAAAAAGGTAGGGCGGAAAACTCGCGCGAGTACAAAAGGGAGCAGAAAGATTGACTCTCCTGCAAAAATGAGAAGAATAATGCGAAATATTGAACCCTTTTTTGAGGAAGTATCTAGGATGTCTTTTTGATTTTGATAAATATAGTAAATCTAAAACCATCCTTTTGTTCCATGCAGGGTTAAATTTGTTTTAAGAAAGGGTTATCCCTGCGCATTTTGATTAAATCGTCACGGAAACCAGCCTTAGTGTAAGCGCTTATTGCACTTTTGTTTTCAGCGAATACTTCTAACTGAATTTCTGTCAATTTGTGATCTGCTGCCCATTGCATTAATTTTTCTATAATTTTTTGATTAATTCCTTGACCACGAAATTCTGGAACAGCAAACATAAATCCTAAATAGGCAAATTGCTTTGCTTTTTTATAATCTGCAGCCTGTTTTTTACAGGCATAGCCAGAAGCAACTACCCTATTGGCTACAGTTGCTACCAAGACACAAATTTCTGGATCCTGGATATAGGCTTCGATATTGTAATAACTGATTTTCCCTTCCTTGATGGTTGGGGTCAAAGGCCGTTCATAGGCAATTAATGCCTGTTCAAATTCAAGAAGGGTAGGAAGGTCATCCAGAGTGGCTTCTCGAATGATCGTTTTTTCTGAAGTCATTTTTCAGCAGTTTAAAATCATCTCAGCCGCTTTTTCAGCAATCATATATACCGGAGCATTGGTGTTTCCAGAAACAATTTTTGGCATAATAGAAGCATCGACTACCCGAAGGTTTTTAATCCCATGAACGGTCAAATTTGAATCAACCACGGCCATAGCATCATTCCCCATTTTGCAAGTTCCTACAGGATGATATACTGTTTCCAATGTTTTTTTAATGTGTTCTATAAGCAGGCTATCATCGGTTCTATTGTGGGGAAGCCCATTTTCTTTGGTGTGTTTTTTTAATCCTTCTTGTTCCATGATGTCAAAAACGATCTTTCCTCCTTTCACCAATTGCGCTAAATCTTCTTTTTCTTCCAAGAAATTCGGTTGGATGATTGGAGCTGCTTTTGGGTCTGCTGAGAATAAGCTGACCGTTCCACGGCTTTTTGGATGCAATAAAGTTGGGAGTATGCTAAAGCCATCGGAACGCGGATAAGCATTCAGATCATAGGCATCATAACCATATTGATCGCCCACCCACATGGGAGAAAAGTGTAGTTGAAAGTTAACTTTTCCACCTTTTTGGTCAATATCAAAAAAGGCCATTCCTTCTAGGGGTCCGCTGCAGAACACTCCTTTTTTATGGACAAAATAATTCCAGGCAGCTTTGAGCTGTTGTAGGGGCGAAATATAATGGTTGATTCCCTCTTGGGTCTTTGCTTTTGCGCAAATAGGGTAAAACAAATGATCTTGAAGATTTTTGCCGACTCCTTTTAATTCATGTATGCATTCGATGCCATGTTTTTTAAGTTCGGTAGCCTCTCCAATTCCAGAGAGCATTAACAATTGTGGAGAGTGAAATGCACCTGCAGAAAGAATGATTTCTCTTTGTGCATACGATGTAATGGTTTTGGCTCCTTTGGTGTATTGAACACCAACAGCTTTTTTATCGTTTATGATGATTTTCTCTACTTGGGCGTGGGTTATTGTTGTTAGGTTTGAGCGTCCAAGTACTGGCTTTAAAAAAGCAGCAGCAGCACTGTCTCGTTTTCCGTTTTTGATGGTACTTTGAACAATACCCACACCCTGCTGTTTTGCTCCGTTGTAATCCGAATTTTTTGGGATTCCAACGGCAGCGCAAGCATCCATAAATCCTTCAACAAAAGGAGTTTTAAAGCTAGTGGGTAGGCTAACTCCTAGCTCCCCACTACTGCCATGATAGCCTTCATCCATCTGTTCTATCTGGGCATTATTCTCAGCACGCTTAAAATAAGGTAAGACATCTTTATACCCCCACCCTGGATTGCCTAGCGCCTCCCAGCCGTCATAATCAGCAGCATTTCCACGCACATAGGCCATGGCATTTGTGGAACTACTTCCCCCAAGGGTTTTTCCTCTGGGCAAATAAATTCTCCTTTGTAAAACGTTTGTTTGCTCTTCGGTCCAAAACCCCCAATCCACCTCACTCTTATGAACTTTGGTATAGGCGCCTGGAATATGAATATTTTTGTTACTGTCCGGACCCCCAGCTTCTAGAACTAAGACAGTATTTTTTGGGTCTTTGGATAATCGGTTCGCTAGGACACATCCTGCAGAACCTGCTCCAATAATAATATAATCGAATGAGTTACCCATAACTTTATCAATTTATGTTTATGAAATAGGGAAAAGCACCTAGCTTGCTAGGTCATCAAGAACACAAGTGTACCTAAAATTAAACTTTTATTATTAATCCTTATCCATTTTGATTGAATTCTTCACTTTAATGAGAAAAAAGCAGAGAAGATGTGGTCACACAACTTGGTTAAAATTATTTAAGAAAAACGGATGCCCTCTTAGGTTTTATGGATTTAAAAGAATGGGCTTTCCGAATCCAAGTTTTTCTAGTTTTTTGAATTGAGTTTCAGCATCTCCAACAATCAAATAAATCATTTTATCTGAGTTCAAGTGTTTTTTTGCCAATCTTTTAACATCTTCAACAGTCAATGCTTTTACAATATTTTCTCTTTTTTTAGCATAGTCTTCGGGATAATCATAATTGCTGATATTTCGCAACATATTCAATTTGCTCCGCAATGTCTCAAAGGCTCGGGCATTACTTTTTAGCATAAAGCCTTTGGTAATTTCCAAGTCGTTTTCGGAAAAATTAGTGCCATAGTCTTCAACGATTTCCTTGATCAATTGTGCGGATTCAAAGGTTACGTTTGAGCGAACATTTGAAGAAATCAGGAAAGTGCCTTTTAGGTTCGAGCCACTAAATCTTGAACGAATTCCATAGGTATAGCCCTTACTTTCACGTAATTCTTGTGTTAGTTGAGAGGCAAAACCTCCCCCGCCTAAGCGATAATTCACCAAGGAAGCAGTATAGTACTCAT
>ENA-OUOG01002443-OUOG01002443.1-marine-metagenome-genome-assembly--contig:-NODE-2443-length-19272-cov-5.849388_pt1 | contig 19272 bp, 10 predicted proteins | sample MGYA00248635_ERZ508505 | MGnify/ENA primary metagenome ERZ508505 (study PRJEB26176, sample SAMN06267871) | marine metagenome | isolation source: Saanich Inlet, British Columbia, Canada | place: Pacific...
ACTCAAAAATGATGTGGTCGAGAGAAATACCGTAATCAAAGCCATACCTTCGATAATAATTAATAACATCGTCAACGGAATACGGCGGCACATCCTCGTGCACATAGGTAAAAGCGCCACAATCACCCATGACCTCCATTCCCAAAGGGATACGCAAGAAGTTCTTCACTTTTTGGCGATAAAATCGTTGCCGCATAGCTCCGGTATAGCGAGCACCGTTTCCAACTACACCGTCCACAATTCCTTTTGATACGAGCATGCCGTCGTAAGGAGGTGTAGAGAAACATTCGTGGCAATATAGATCGTCACGTTGCACAATTCGATGTTCACCGTTCAACTCGGTGACAAAGTTGAACTCTGGATCGATGAAGTCTTGGCTGTCAGGAAAGAAATACTTAACCCTCCCCATACAAATCCTCTGATGCTTTAAGATCGCGCACAATTCTGGCGAAGCGACTTTGCTCACATGCCCAGCCCAAAGTATTTCGCACGTAAGCCAAGGCTTTAGTTGTCTGCCGTGGGATCAAGCCGCTACTCCACCCTTGCCGCAACACATCTTGCAACGCCTCATCATTTTCAAACTTTTTCTTCGCTTTAGCCCTAGGAACGCTAGGCAACGAGCTATCAAACTCACAAACTGCCTCCCGATTCAATACAGGAAAACTACTGATGAGATAGATGGCCGCGGTAGTTGCCAAAGTACTCCGCGTACACTTCAGAAAAGTACGCCATCTTTCATCTAAGTGAAAAATATTGAGGTTGAGAGCACTAGTCTCACACGGTTTAAAAACCGACGGGCAAAACAAGAGTACTTCGCAATCTTTATATTTATTTGAGGCTGAAAAAATAGAGGGCCAAAACGCCTCTAAATATGGTGCAGACAAACTGACTACGACCGTTTTATTTTGACCAAACAATTGGTCAAATGACGGTGCGCCTTGCTGAATCCTTTTATTACTTATGACGTCAACCCAGTCAGAAACTTTCTGTTGCGCAGAGAGCGCTTTTACCACTGAGTTACTCACCTGCTTAGAAAACGTGGCATCGTAGCGGGCCACTAAATCCGAAGAAGCCAACAATCCATATCCTGCTGAGCAGACATACACCGGAAAACCTTTCTTCGCCAACTCCCTAACTGACGGCCACTCACCTCCAACATATGTATCTACAGCAGAAAGCTTGCTCTCATAACAATTTAGACTTTCTAACCAACTATCAGCGATTTGCGCCAAATCATCTCCGTTGATTACGGTCTCTAATTTGATCGAAGGAAGATCACTTTTCCTTTTTCGCTGAGAGCAGGCTATCACTATTGGAATAAGAGTTTTTGTCATCGGGCAATCATACCCAATCATCTAAAAAGCAGCCACTAGTAATCAAAACGTGAGGTAATCTGAAATAGCCCTAACTAAAGAAGTTGATCCGTTACCTTTGGGGTATTGAATTTTCTCTTCCGCATCTTTTTTCACACAGAAGAAGGCTTGGTGTTTAGCCTTACCCGCAGCAAAAAACACGACATCCGAAGTCTTCGACAGATGCTTCAATGCTTCTGTACAGGATGAATCACTATTCGTGAGAACCTGAACACCAGGAAATGAGTCTTTAATAAACGAACTAACACGACCTAAAGCGTTCTGATCAAGACTGTAGATACCAACAACACGATCGTGATGATACTGTCCTGAAATATCAATATCGCCACGATGAGGTTTATCTGGCAACGATTTAAAACCTAAGGATTCTGAAAACGAACGTAGAAAAGAAAAGTCAATTGAAGAAAGACTCAAAGATTTTTCAATTAATGGCACTACCTTTGATATCCAGAACCCCAGCACGTCATCAGAGCCCCACATAAAACAATCGATAATAGTCTCTAATACGCCAACGATTTCTGGAAGATTCTGCCCTGTTAACCTTCCATTTTCGATCAAAAGAGCAGTCGCTTCCCATGTCTGTTTATATTGCGCCTCAGACACGCCCGCCAAAGCAATCAAGCGCAATAGCATGTTGGCCAAGCCGATATCCCTAGGGGTCTTGATATCATCTAGAGCCAAAACCTCCAGAATGGAATTGAGTTGAGCGCTATCGACTACAATCTTGTCTACCGCTTGATCTAACGACGAACAAAAAGCAGGAAGCGTCCCTCTCAAGATTTGAGAGCGTTGGATCTCCGTCGAGGCATGAATTAGCTGAGCATATTTAATTACCGCTTCATTGGAAACCGCCCAATCTGCTCCGTACTCTGTAGCGATTTGAAGAGCTTTGCCATTGAGACTAGGGTATTGATCTAACCACATTTCCCAATGATTAAACTCTTCAGTGCGGGGAGACACAGGTTCTGGTACGCGAGGTTTTTGTGAGTCTCCACCCCAGTTTTGCAGTGAAGCCAGCCATTCCGAATTAAAAAATTCATTGGCAAAAACACTTTCCGGAACATGGATACCCATTGCTACTGAACCAACCAATAGTGAGCATTTAGCTTCCGTGGAGTAGTGCTCAAAATACGCAGGTTGCTTCAAAAATACCTGCTTCCAATTATCAGTAAGCGCCCTAACCTGAGCTACGGAGTTCTCTTCACAGTCGAACCAAATTTTATCAATAGCTCCAGTCAAGTACTCATAGTAAAAAGCCTCTAAAAAGACTTTTTGAATACCGTCAGATATACGCCCTTTTAGAACGTCTTCTACGCTTTCGAAATTCAAAACCCTCTGATGTTCACCAAGCGCTCCCATTGCCTTGATCGCTAAAAAATCAATATTTCTTGCATCGAAGAGATCGCTTGACTTGAGTTGAGCAAAAGAGCTTCTGAGACGACCTCTATCACCCGTGTATAAATCGATACTAAAGTTAGATAGCAATGCAGCAGCAGAACTTAAAATTCGATTGCCTGTAGAGGGTTTTGATTGCCATAAAGCTTTGCAAGCAAGGATTCTCTCTAAAACCCAGGCAAGCCAACTATTGAAATCTTCAATCGACATTTTTGATTTAGGCAAGTCGATAGGCCTTAGAGTAGTAACCCTCAAGAGCAAATAACCCGACTCACTACTCAATATCGATTTCTCATAGAGAGTCTGAGCATTCGCTGGATCTACTATTTCAATTGAAGGGTACGTCGCTACTGAACCCAAGTGGCTCTGCAGAGACATCCTCAAATCAAAAGCCTCTTTTTTTGTTTCAACACAAAGATAAGCGCGAACAGCTTGATTCTTATCCCAATCAACGCCAATGAATGGAGACGTATCGTTCGACTCGACTATTCTCAAAAATGCTTTTTGAAGACGCGTCTCGCTGTCACTATTTTTAATACGTGAAATCGATAACGACGCACTATCGGGGAACAGCAGCGCATTCCATGTTTCGCCTAAATCCATGTCTTTAATTCACTTTCATATCTAGCGCGAAACTCTTGGCGAGCCTGAGCTATATGCTCTGGCAAAGTCTCGAATGTAACCCCTTCATCAAGCCTAGAAGTTCCCGAATGCGTAAAGTTCATAGACCCTTTTAAATAAAAATCAGGAGTTAACAGGCCTTTCAGATGCGATATATCAGTTTTAGCGAACGAGACCTTAGAATGATCGAAAATTTTGGTTCTTAAATTGGCTAAAAATCCAGCGTTATCCTCATCCGAGCCAACCACCAGATATAATCTAGACCCACCCCTATTTAGAACAGACGCAATTGCATCAGAGAAAGATATCAGCGGTTTGTCCCAACCTACGTCTCGGAATGGCATACCAGGGTGATCAACTATTTCAAAATCTCTTACCCAGGGAGATACCACCCAAAAATCTTCCGGAGGATTCATCGACAAGCCTGCAAATTGAGCCCGGATAAGATCTTTGGCCTGACGTTTGCCAACAGGTCCAAAGGTATGGATTTGCCTACTGGTTAGGCTCTTCATGATATTTGAGCCTCCAATAAATCGAAGATTAATAAATAATAATCTTCAGTTCGCGAAACCCTCACTAAACGGGGATAGAAGAGAAGATCTTGATAGTCAATTGGTCGGATCGATGCATGAGACAATACTTCAGTAATAGCAAAGTACGCTTTAAATGGAATCTCTACAGCGACCTCTCCTTTTTCTCGTAATACCGAATCAAAAGACTCCCAATCACTTCGTTCTACTCTAATCAAATTATCGCTACCAATAAGCATTTCGCTCAGAATAATCCGGTCAGTTGAATGCTTCCCAGAGAAGACCTGGTAATAATCCAGAACATTTTTTCTGACTTCCCACCCCATTGGATAAAGCATGTCCTGAACTCGATTCTTAGACACCTGCGCACCCGATTTCTGCAAACATAAAGATTCTGCAAACGCAAATTGTGTAAGGGGCCATTCGAAACCATGCTCTCGATTGAACTTAAACCAACGTTCAATCAGATTAAACACCTGTTCGTCAGTACTTTGGTCACTACCCTGTCTGAGCAATTTGAGATTCAGTACGTTCCGGAACGTGTGACTCACATTTGCACCTGACTCCGTAACTACCTTAAAAATATTTTGTAACGCATTTTTTTGCTCAACTGAACTCTCAGCACTTCGATAATTGTCCAGGAACGATGGATTTTGCGAGGCATGATTTAAGACCGCATACAGATCTCGAACTACAACTTCTTGGTCACTCTCTGCGCAGACACTCTTGAAGATATCAGCAATGAACCGGGGGTCTTTGACGCATGTATCAAGAAACTGTTGAATATAACCGCACCCACCTGGATCTGTTTCCGAAACCCACACACTGAATTCATGTACTTTGGAATATTCAAGATCTACTTGTAAGGATTGTTCATCGGCATCGCGAACCAATGACGAAACCATGGACTTTAAAGCCCCAGCTGCTGTATCTCTCAAAAGAGACCAAAATGCATCTTGGAACGCTTCTAGGGTCGGATCGAAGGTGATTGCCATCGTCTCAACGAAAATTTTAACAGTTGATGGATTTGATAGATGTAGCTCTAAGGACTTCTGCAACTCTCCCTGTTCATCATCAATTCGGTTGTCGCGCTCGAACAATTGTGCAGGAACATCCAATAACTCCTGAGGAACTGTCGTAGAAAGCTCACTACAAACTTCCGAAATACTGCAGTCTCGATTTGATATTTGGCTCAACAAATAAGCCAGGAAACAGTCTTTTAACCACCCTATGTCAAATTCACTCAATCCAGCGAATTCCGACTGCTTGGTAAAGAGAACCCTTTCAAAAATAGCCCCTCTCAACTTCCAAAAATCTGAAGAATTTTGAACCGCCTCAAGAGCTTCATCCGCAAAAGAAACGTCGAACTTGACTGCGTCACAGAACAATGTCGTACCGACAGCTAAATCTGCACCGGAAACCTCATGCTTGAATATAAAATCTAGTGTTACCGTCTCCCTTTGACGTGTTGTAAAAGATGCTCGAGCTCCAGTAGAGTAACGGACAATCTCGACTGGATTTCCTGATGTGTGCATAAAACCAAACATGTCCACACTCATCCCAACCCCCGAAGTTTTCGCTACCAAAGGAATAGCGATATTTTGTTCTCCCGGACGAAAATCCACCTGCCAATTCATAATTGAGTTGCTTCGATCGGTAATATTGTGCTCTGAAGGCTTCGCGATTCTTGGTTTTAGATTTAATGGCCGCACTACAAGAATAGATTGCCCATCAATCTCGACTTGTGTTTCGTCTTGATAAGCTGTGCAGTATTCAGTAGATGACGGCCCTAACATCAGTGAAACCGACCCAGAAACATCTTTTTCTTGCAAAGAGAAGTTTTCAGGAACCACCCACCAAATATCGGCCCATTCTTTCTGAAATCTTTTAGAAATTCTGCCTGGAGCAAAGTCACGCAATGCTTGGAAGAACGACATTGTCCTAGACTCTGCCTGACTTCCTCCCTCAGGTACTTCAATGACAACATCAGGAACGTTGAGGGAAGCAAACAAGGTAGCCGTTATGTGCTCAGGAGCAGGTGATACTCGTTTAGCACGAGGAACCGGGTTAAGCCCGCCCCCTCTAATTTCAATGTCACGTACTAATGAAGGAATGAATTCAGGGATAAGGGCTCTCGGTGAGGTCCACAAGATTTCTTCCAACGAATCATCATCGACCCCCAAGCTCCGTCCCAAAAATTTAACCAATTTATCGCGCCAAGACTCTTCATTCAGAACAGATAACAATCTCTTCTTTATTTCTTCTAATTGACTTCCGTTACTCATGTCTTTCAACAAAGCGCATGGATCAGCCACCGCTGTGTTAAGACCTAACCAATCGATCGTTGCTGATGCGGCCTGCATTTTTTGTACGTGGATATTTTTCATTGGCAGTTGTGTTATGCCAACTGAAGGATTCGCTAACTGCTCGTATCTGAGGAAAACCTCTCGATCGCGACCAAACTCGGACAATACAACTACCATCCATGGCCTAGCCACAATTTCACGCCCGGCCCGGCCCTTACGTTGCAAAAAAGAAGAGTAACTTCTCGGCGCTTTATGCTGGAATACCGCACCAACTAGTGGATCGTTAAAACCAACCTCAAGCGAGGAAGTCGCAATCACAACATTAGCTTCAGATTTCACCCCTTTTTTCTCTGAACTATTCTGATCTGCCACTATGTCCAGGGCCGATAATTGATGACCAAATTGCTTCAATGCCTCCCAGTTCTGACCTGCTTCGGTCATAGCTCGAAACTTATCCTCGCTCCAATTCTCACCGCTTAAACTTGCAGGATCTCTCAACGCCGCAAGCGAATCTGAATACCCACCGCGACTAGGATTTTTTCGATACTGGGCTTTTGCTCGATCCCTCCAAACCCACCCTTCGGCATCGAGGTAACTGAAAAATAGGCGATTCATAGAGTCTAAGTCATCGGTAAAAGCAAATAACTTTGGTGGCCAAAGCCCCTTTCCCTCGTTTTTTTCTGGCGCATCCAGCAAACGAACGGATAGCATCATCGCCTGAATAGTGGTCGATAAGAGTGCAGTTTTTGAGACCGGATCGCCTCGTAAACAAAGAAGGTACTCTCCGCCAAACTCCTCCAGATCGACATCGGAAGGAGATACCAAAGAAATTCTAGAAGGATATAACCCGGTCAAACTGGAAAAAAAACGCTCCGGTTCTTCCAAAGTCGCAGAGAGTCCGACATATCGCGGAAAGTAACCGAGCAGGGCTCGCCACCGCCTCAATAAAAACCCTGTCTGAGCGCCTGTTGTCCCCGCATATGTGTGAATCTCATCCATGAGTACATAACGAACCGGGGTTGGTGCTTTAATCCCGAATAGGTGTTGCCAATCTTTACTGGAAAGATATTTAGATAGCATCTCCGAGGTCACCAACAACACATCTGGTGGGGCTAGTCTCATCTCATTTCGAGTAACTTTTAGAAACTTAATGGCACTTTCACCACACTGTTCGCAATGAACATTGTCGCTATTTGGCACAAACGACATTAAAGAGTTACAGGACGGGCAATGGAAAGTATCTTTAGTGCCGTACTTTGAATGCGCCGGAGTACCTCCAAAAAAAGTACCGATTGTGATTGGCCTAAATCCTTGGCGCTCCAACAATTGATTAAACGGTTTCAAAGCAATGATTGCTTCCCGCAACTGGTCTTTCAGCAACTCATTTCGCGGGTAAATCGCTAAAACTTTGGTTCCGACTTGATCACCTTGTTTGATGAGAGATGCCAGTTTGGAGAATATCGGCAAATAAAACGCTAGGGTTTTACCGCTACCCGTACCCGCAGTAATAACGATTCCCTGAGGCCCATCATCAGCAATCAAGTTTTGGTATGCTCTAACCTGAAATTTAGATAACTGCGAGATTCGAGAGCTTTCGTTAATAAACTCCCTGGTGAATGCTTCGGCTTCAAAATCCCTTGAAAGACCTGGCGCTGAAACAAATAGTTGATCAACGTTTTGATCACGAACGGGAACAAATCGTGGACGTCTAACAAATCTAAAGTCCGAGACCAAGCTTGGAGACTCAGCGACAGACCTGTTGGCAAAAATTTGGCGTAACTGGCTGAATAAACTTACGCCTTCAGCCATACGAGACTTATAAAGCTCTTCTGAGCCCGGAATCTCAACCATCGCCCCATTATCAAGGAGGTCGTCAAATAACAAACTAGCTTCAAGGTCGTCGATCTTCAAATGAGAAGCAATACATTCCTCGTACACCGACCGAGATTGCGATTGATCTATCAAGCCCCACGCCAGATTACTCGCATCAAATTGTTCAACGGCTTGAATTGCTGACAATAAATTTGGATTCATCGACTAATTTACCGCTTTCGCAAAATGATATCGCCGGCCAAATCGTGTTCTTGCAAGTATCTGAAAACATCTTCCGACAAATCACTGAGAGTGGTAGGACTGAATTTATTTTGAGCTTTTGTCAAAAACTCTTTTACCTCGTCAGGGTACGACACTTTGAGTTGATCACTTAGTTCATGGTAGGCCGCCACGTTATCCGTCAGTTGCGCCACACCAAGTTTCATTGCACTCGAGAGATCAAGGAACTTTTGCAAAAACTCGTAGGATTTGGTCAACCTTGCAAACTGTTCTGGAGGAGCTTCACGCCTTACCAACTCTAATTCAGATGTTGTCATTAGCTTGTTTTGTATCGACTGGTAATATTTCGTGAACGCTTTGGAATATTCTTCAATCAACTCTTTACTCAATCCGGTCACTTTATTACTGAAATTGACGCTTTTGGTTTTTGCTGCCTCATACTTTAAGTCACTAATTTCCCTTTGAATCCCTAAAAACTGATTCCGCAGTTTTTCGACTTCTTTAAGTCGCGACGCGGCAATCTCTTCAAAAGCATCCCGATCAATCTGCAAGCAAAAAAGGGTCACCTCTTTTAATTCCAAAAGTTTCTTAGCTGAATCGTTCAGTAAACTCAGAGTCCGCCGTAGCTCGGATAGCCCTACTTCACCTGCATCGCCTTCACCGCTCTTCAGCTTGATTAGAAGTGCCTTAGCTGTTTTGCCTATACTCATGATGCATTATTCTCAAAAACCATCTGAAACTCGGAGAAAGCTGAGATAATTTCTTCCGACTTACTCAAAACCTGCTCACTAATTTCTTCAAATGCGTCGTCATCATTTGCCCCTGAAATCGACTCCAGGTAATGGACAATTATGTTCCACTGCTCCAAGAAATCGTTCACCAACTCAACACTCGTGAGATCAACTTTATTTGCGAAATGGAGATAATTAAATCCCTTATCAGGTGACGAAACGCAATCCATAGCCTTATTCAGAGCCTCTAGATTTGCATAAACGGTCTCAGTTTTAATATTTTCTAAACTCGAAAGAGCTTTTGTAGGGGATTGGTCTGAAAAATCCTTCATTAACCGTTTTTTCTGAGTATGAGCGAGCAACTCAGTGGCGCTATCTAATTCCAAAGAGAATTGATCGTAATTTTTAAAACCGCTAACAAATTCTGATATCTCGTGATACCTAGCGATTTCTTCTGATGCACGTTTTGCTAATACGGCCCATGCTTTATCAAATTCTTTTGCCTCCATCAGCAGAGCTTTTTTGATCAATTTTGTATTGAATACGACACCATCACTGACCAAGGCTTTGCTACCACTCCTTTCTTTTTGTACATCTGAAAGCGGTCTTCGCTTAATACTCAAATGCTCGAATAACCGTATAGATTGATTTTCCTGAGAATCTACTGAAAGAAGGCCCGCGACAGTTTCGACACCCTGTGCTCCGGAATCAGTGGTTCGGATATCTCCTCGATAGATCATTTCCTTGATAGATGCGCGCACTGCATCAAGGGCTTTCTCTTCTATTTGTTTCTTGCGATCTGCAAAGGCTTTCAGAAACCATGTATCAAGGTAATTCTGGATAACCTGGATGTCATCAATCTGCTTTTCGTATGATCCCTGCGCGACGTAACGCGTATACCGCACAACGCAACGCACAAACTCATGAAGATCGCGAGGTATTTTTGAACCACTTTTGGCGTAACTTACAGGAATAAAATTAGAACTGGGATCTCCCAGCGAATTCGGTATTTGAATACTTTTGATAACCACATCCAATGCACCATTTCCGAACGCCCCCCTGCTTGGCACTCTCGCATTGAAGCTTTGCGCTACAAAATCACGAACATCCTTAGAAATAGTCTGATCCAAAGTTGTCCCAGATTGCGCCCATGCATCAACTTTTTCTAAATCTGCATCCGCGCGTTGTTGCCAACGCGGAATAGTTTGAGCACCCGACGGACTCGATGGCTCAGGATGCTTCTGCTCGGTCATGTCAAGCTTTGGCTTGGGATTCTGAGATGGATCGATGTTGAGCAATGTCTCAAATCCAAGGCACCTACATACCTCGTCACTCAATTCCACTCTTGCGTCTGCGATATCCGTGGCGCCGTTACCCCAAATACTTACGAAAAGCGCCGCAGAGTCGGGATTTTCATACTGTAATTTCCTGAACTCCAGAACAACATCAGTGGAATAGGGGATCTCGGGAAATTCTTCTGTAGGTGGGAAACGTTTGGATCTCCATGGCGGTTCACACTGAAGTACTTTTAAAACAATTCTGTTCAAAACTTTCCGAGGAGAAAACACTAAACTTCCAGACTCATTAAGAAGATAGGTCTTCGCCAACCTCTCAACAGACGTCCGCGTTAACGGAAACAGTGGGTAACCAGAAGACGTGGCATCCCAATCAAGATCGCATTGCTGGATTGTGATTTCAGGAACCGGCAGTTGATTGTCTAGCGCCTGATCTAGAACCGCTCTCCCATGGCGGGCTGCATTCAGGTACCGACCGCACATGTCTACAACGCGATCCAGCAAGACTTTCTCATTGAATGTACGTTGATCAATATCTACAAAATAAATTCCACCCGCTCTATCACTGACCGTGCTTTTCTTCTTGTTGAAATTATGTTGCTCCGGCGTCGAGGCTATAACCGAATGAACATCACATAACTCTGAGTTCGGGTCCTCGATCAAACAATCGATCAACTTGTCAGCAATCGCGCTAATTGCTGCCATATCTTCAACCAGCACAAACAACTCAAGAGATAAGGACTTAAGATATTTACGAATATCTCTGAATAGGTCTTGAAAAGATCCCCCTGCATACTGAAAAGAGTCATCAAAGAATGATTGAAGTGAAGTGTTCAGCAAGTCGGTCATCAAACTCGCTACTTCTCTCAACGCATGTTCATCATTGTTAATTCGTGACTCAGCGAGATAAATCTTGGCTGGCTCAGATAGATGAGACATTTCGACACTTCGGAAGCTTAAGTCACCCTCTTTGAAAGCATCAGAAAAATTAAGAAGCTCATCATCATCGATACCCCCTCCAGTATCACCGCCAGCCAAACGACTGGCGAATTTCATAACTGGAGAGTCCGGCGCCAGCAAATGATCTTGAAAGGCTTGGTCATTGATCAGTCTGATCAGACCATCTTGCCCACCGTGCAACTCGAATAATTCAAATGTTTCTTGCTCATATTCAGGTAAATGCCCCCCCGACGCCTCAGCTAACGATTGAATTCGCGCCATTTCTCTATTGGTACGTCGAACCAATTCCTGACCCATATGGAGCAACAATTGCTGGGCCATCTCACGCGCAGTTTTATTTTCTCCAATAGCGCGAGCCTTCTTACGCATCTCCTCAAACTCTGGTCCATCAATACCTTCAAGCATCGATTCAATAACAGAACGAAGACTCGCATTCTTTGGTATTCGGACTATATGAAATCTAGCAGCGTCATCATCGGATCGTAATTGAGAATCAACCCATCTAACTAAATGAGATTTACCGGAACCCACCTCTCCGAGTACAGGCAAAGGTCCGTTAGTGTTTCTTTTCAGTTCCCTTAAAAAATCAAAGTCACTTTTTGCAGTTGGCTGAACAGTGCTTTGATGCAACTGAAAGAGCAACTGCATAGGCTCATGTACGGCCCTCAATGTACCTGGAGAAAGCCGTTCAGCCTGATAAGGAATACATTCAATAATGTCAGTTTGCGAAGGCCAGAGCTCTTTGAAGGACTTCATATGCAAATCTCCACAGTTGAATATCCCTGAAAACTCTTGTTGTCGCGCATCACGAAAACTTGGTTGGCATCGTCTGAATTCGAAGAAAGCTTCAAGCTATTGCTCAAGCGCAACCTTGAAATCGCAGCACTGAGAGGTTCTGAAACATATCCCTGCTCAGTTTTTTTAAAGGTGCCAGGCTCTCTCACGGAATCCATAACTCGTCTGTAATTTCCGTTGTCAAGAAAAGGTATGCATTCACCAATCGCTTGAAAAAAATCGGCCGCCCTTAGAATAGACTGTCCAGGAAATCTTGCTTTGATGTCCGACAAAAAGCCTTTGAGAATCCCTGTGGCATCAACAAAGTACTCATCCTTTTGGAGTCCGGGCACCACTAGACCGCACAGTTGCGCCCAATTAAGGACCGTATTCACTGACTCATTATTCGGCTTAATATCTCGATGACTCGAAGGTTGCAAAGCATCAGGAAGACTATCGGTACGTAATGGGATACCGTTACGTAAAACCCCTTGCAACTGATCCCAAGTCAATGATTTTCCAGAAATAGATGAACAGTCGTGACTAGCACTGAGGATCGATAGGAATTGCATTAAGGACTCTTCATTTCGGGAGCAAAAGTAATCTGTCTCAGATGCGTTAGTGATTAGAAACTTACAGAGTCGAACACCGAAATCACCATCGCCGTATTGCGGATTTGGCCGGTAAACACCATCCTCCAAAACCCAAAAGCCTTTTCCCTCCCACCAATTAAGAAGCTTGGGAATTCCAGACTGAAACTTTTTGGTGGTCGCTGATTCAAAAAAACAGTCGTTCTTTAGTTCATCTAAGGTTCGATAATTTTTAGCTTGAACGAGTTCGTCAAAGTGACGCAAGTACCAACCAAGACTCTCGCCATCAGCATTATTATTCAGAGCCATTTCTACACCTTGTTAAAAATGATTTGATATTTCGAGCCGAACCTAATTTCTCAGTCCAAAAGAATGATTCTCCTGGAAAACTGACTGCTTCAGGGCCAACGATATATTCACACTGGTTTCTGAACGACATTTTTAGAAAGTCGAACCGATCTAAATCGGTCGCTTCAAAAATAAACAACTCACGCGCATTGATTCTGCTCTTCGGTTCAACGAAATAAAAGAAGCCCCTAAACTCTGTACTCAACCGATTCAGAATCCTCGTTCTCATATCTTGTGAACAACGAATAGATTGAACCTGACCAGATAATGCTAAAACCTCAATCGCTTTAACCAGATCAGCCTCATCTTCCTTCGTTAAAGTGTCGTTAGAAAACGTTACGGGAAAAACAGATCGGCCAAGCTTATCTGTTTTCCGAAGGGCCATTAGAGAACTTCTCGATGAGTTAATTATCTGATTTTTTGGAGCATCATGACCAGGGCAATGCCTACAAGCCAATTCGGGCGTAACGCCATTAAATGACAAATAGTCTTGCAGAAGATCACATATATTTTTGTTTCGACTTATCACTTGAACTAACTTATCCAGATAGAGTTGCTCAACCTTATTCTCATTAACGACCATTTTTCGGCCCCGTTCGTACTCTGTTTCCCAAAAAGAATCAGAATCAATAGAGCCCTCCAAAACTTTGACTTTAAGATATCGCAGTCCTGGGAATGCTGGATCATCCTCTTCTTGTACACTTGCATACTCGTCTTGATTCAACAGTCGTAATGAGAGAATTCCGAGGCGTTGAAGAAGCAATAAGGTTTTCCAATTCCAACCTTCATTTTGATCGCCCTCATGGTCGATGTAAGCTGGAGTTGCAGAGGGATCAAGCACAAGGTGTCCATGTTCCAGTCTCGCGACCGATCCGTCTACCATCTTTGAAAATCGAGAGTGCGCCTTTTCACCACCAATGATCGCGGGGTTAGCCATCCGCTTAGCGAGCTGAATATCCTGGTCACAAAACAAGATTTTGTAACAAGAAGCCCTCCCATCTCGACCACCTCTACCGCTCTCCTGATACAAGCGATCCAATGTTTGAGGAAATCCCACGTGAATAACGGTTCGCACGTCCGATTTATCCATACCAACCCCGAATGCATCAGTAGCAAACATAATATCGATCTGGTTTTTCTGCCATTTATCGATTAGTAGGCTACGCTCATGATCAGAGGTATCTCCGGTAAAAAGCCCGATCCGCTTAAAACCAAACTGCGTAAAGCTCTCATACAGCATGATGGCATCAGCTTTTTTTAACGTGTACACAATTGCAGGACTCGGATGAGACATCACTTCCGCTATAGTTGACTGAAGTTTTTGGTGTGGATCAATTTTTGCGAATTCGTAACTGGGTTCAGGTCGCAATTTCCCGGCATCCACGAAATGTAAATCACCTTGCGTATCTCTAAAGAGATCAGTTATGCGTTTCAGAACACTCACCGACCAGGTGGCCGAAAGAAGTACAAATTGCAACCCCTTCGGAGCAATTTCCTGCAGAGAACCAAAAATCAGTGGTAATACTTGATAGTGAACCCTGAAAGTCCCGCCCCATTGCTCAATCAAATGAGCCTCATCAACGACGATAGACTTGATAGTACTATTGGATACGCAAGACTTAATGGTCTCCAAAAACGCACCGTCAAGACTTTCTGGCGCACAAAAAATAATTGGGTAACGCGCACTCTGAAGGCACCCAAGGACATGTTTTCGGTTTTCCCCAGAATCATCAATAGGCGGCCATATGAGGTCTCGCCAAGACAAGCTATTGTCCTCTAAGAACTCGTCCGCATAGCGCCTAGCCTGCTCAATCTTCAACGCAATAGTGGGAACCACGCAAATAACGGTATGTCGCTTGGCATGCAAACTCGCTAGGGCTTGAAAAACCAAAGATTTGCCGGACCCCGTAGGCAAGTTCACTATTAGTTTGTCGTTACGCATGAGAAGCAAAGCAGATCGAACTGCATCTCGTTGCCCTCGGCCTTTGTAGGTGTAAAAAGTCGCCGAACTGCATTTACGCTCAAGCAATTCATCTATCAGCAAATTGTTATCGTTACGACCGTCGGCAAATTGAACAGACTGGTTTTCATATAACGCGCGATCAAAGTCGATCGGTGCGAGCTTTATGGTATGAAGAACCTGATTATGTATAAGATATTTCTCAAAATCTTCTGGCAATGAGACAAGTTCGACTTCAAGCTCCGGGATACCTCTTACAGCCAACTCTTTCAGATAATCTAAGAGCGCCTTACATAGGTCAGTAGGCCCCACCCGTGGATCCCGCCAAACTTCGATCAACCTCTTTTCAAACTGAAAAAATCCCTTCGAAGGGATCAGTTTTATCGAACCTAATTGCGAAGACAGAATCATATTTAATCGACTACTAACAAGGTAGTAACAGATAAGACGACTGGTTCCGTTTCAATAGTCGAGCGTAAATTTCCAAGCACTGACTGAAAGACATTAGAACAAATTACTTTCCAGTCGTTTGGCGACACCCAATCACCAACCTGTTCCCAAGTTTCAGGGGTTAAATGTTCTTTGTGAAATAGAGAATCGTCCGGGTTTAAAAAGTTTTCCATGTCGTCTGCCACCATCGATCCACTCTGGTCGAACCAACGAGTTATCAGTCCAACACCTTCCACTGCATCTGGATCAACTACATGCCGAAGGAAGTTTTTATCCGACAGAATTTGCAAACGAAAGAAGATAGTTAAATTTGAACCCTTTCCTGTCTTCTTCACAAGAAGTATTCCCGTGGAAAGACCCTTAGGGTCGTCACTTAGAAGATCCCAAATCGAGTCTACAAACGGCACTCCGTACCTTAATGGAATAACTCCTTTCCCTTCAGCAACAAGGGTTCTATCTGCAGACATCGCGTGAGTACGCCTGTTAGGAATAGCATCGAAATCAAAACCTAAATAGCATCGATCCCGTAGGTCGCGAACATTCACGAGTGTTTGCGGTTGACCGACTGTATCCGCGTGTAAAACACCGTAATGAAATTCCTCATCCAATGGAGCATCTCGCCCAAAAACCAAAATCTTCTTTATCCACTTATCCAACTTACTCGCAAACTGGAGGCCATGTTCGCCCTCAAATTCTGCTAACTTATCGGCAAAGATTTTTGCTCGGAAAATATCCTCTTCGATGGTGAGCATCTCTTCTTGACGCCTCACTGCTTCTCGCTCAGTTTTGATCAATCCGTCATGGCCTAACAATTTTGTCTCTGACCATTCCGTCAGCGACGAGGAGCCTCGGAGAGAGACCTCAGTCCACATATCATCAAAACTGTCTTCAAGAACGTTTTGAATGCTCGCTATGCTGTTAGAGAAAATTCCGACGTCATCTACCAAGATTGACGTCCATTGGCTCGTAATACCCTTTGAGTCAGGTACTGCGACCATACTCGCTATGCGCCTGACGGTTTTCAAATTTGCGCTGTAGCGATTCACTCGCCCCATACGTTGCTCAATCCGCGATAACGAAAGTGGTAGCGAATAATGAACAACCAATCTCTTAGGTCCATGGAGATTTAAACCGTCTTCCAAAACGTTTCCACCCAAAAGAACCCCTGTCTCAGGAACACGGAATTTTTTCGTTTCATCATCCAACGCAAGAATATTAAAAGCCTGATCAGACTGAGCACCTATCTCAGCCAGAAGGGTTTCGATTTTGTCTCGATCTTTTTGATCGTCAGCGAAAATAACAACTAATCCATCAGGATTACACGACATCCATTCAAGACTGTAGGTGGCACAAGCCTGGGCCTTTAAGTCCGACTCAACTTGGCCTAGAGCTTCGTAATCAATCCCTCGCTCATCCGCATAAGTTTTAGCAATCAAGTTGCTTTTCACGAAATTCGACACTTTTAAAGGGGAGGACAAATATGAAGAAATGACTTCCCTTACAAGCACGTTTTTTTGATCCAGAGTTGCTTCCTCTAAATTGGCGACATAATCGACAAATTCGCCCACAAAGTCATCGAGCAGAGACACTCCGTGTCCATAACGTGAAATCTCACACCCCGAGAGCCCGGGGAACAAGAGATCTAGTCCGGAATGCTCTCTGCGATTCCGAATCATGCGGTTAAATAACTTGTAATTATTTCCGATATATTCTCTAAGAGATCGAATCAATGAATTTCTTTCTTCTGATTCAGTCGGAGCAAATGGCTTTACAAGTGGAAACAGTCGTTCGGCTAAATTATGCAATTCTGAGTCATCGGCAAACTCATTTTGCAAAGCTTTGACAGCCCTATTTATTGAAGTGTTCTGGGCTTCAACTCTGAGTGATGCATAGATACCACCAATTTTTTCTTGAACATCCCTTCTATCACGAAACTTCTGCAAACCCTCAGAGTTAAAATCAAACGCGGACGAATCAAGAAGAGAGAGCATGCCCAGGAAACTTATGTCGTTTCCGCCCAAAGGAGTACCCGACAGCAAATATGCTTCATCAGAGTGCGAAACAATATTTCTGTGAGTTGTGTAGATCAGATCTTTCCCTTCTAAATGCGTCGGAACTATCTGGTGTGCTTCATCAATTACGACAAAATTAAAAGGACCCAATTCTTCTTCGGCATGAGTCACATCGTTATGCCCGACTACGTAAACCAATTGACTCGCACTGTATTCTTCAGGAAAAACACCAAGTTCAGTCCCTAGAAAAAAGCGATTAAGTAACTCATTGACCCATTGACGCCTCAACTGGAATGGAACAGAGATAAGACAACGCGTTTTACCTTTAGACCGAAACAAATGTTCGATAAGCAGTAGACCAGACTCAATTGTCTTGCCAAGGCCAACCTCGTCAGCCAGCAAATACTTCTTAACTGGATCCAGAATGATCCGCTTAACTACCGCAATCTGATGCGGTTCAATTTCGACTCCACTAGCGAAAAAACACGGAGATCCTCCTGCAATCTTCTTTTGTTTCAGATAAGAAGTTACGAAGTTCTCCCTGCAACCACGTAAGGTATTCGAGCCATCACATACCTGCTCAGCGATGAACTCCTGCACATCAAACCATCCCTCCGATCCGGTTTGAGGGATAAACAGATCATTAGAATCGACTACTTGATACTCGTCCCTCTTAAAAATAGCTAAATGCTGATTACCGGGCCGAGGGCCGCCATAACGCGCCCTACGAAACCTTCCAGTTGGCGTAAGGACGTAACAATTCGTTTCCTCGAGGAGTTGATATTTATGAACAGCGTCAAGCGGTATTTCTACCTGATCAGCGGAAACTCTCACTGGTGATCGAAAAAAACCGATTACTACTTTTTTTTCAGTAACTTCAGCGACCTTGCCGACGCCATCAAACAAATTTGATTCAACAAAATCGCCGACAGTTATCATATTACGGGACCAGTTCTTGGTGGCGACTCTCAATAGCCCGTTGGATCAACTTTATAACAGGCACAGCGAGAAGGACCATCCACAGTTTGCCCAATGATTGGCCCCATAAATAATCAAGGCTTCCGAAAGCCATCCACAAGAAAACTGCTGAGTCCACTATCAGACCAACAACACTGCTTGCCACGACCGCTAAAAGCAAACCTCTCTTTTGGAGAGGCGTGTAAACAGCAAGATCAGCGAACTCGGACAACAAAAATGCAGTTACAGAAGCAATTACCAACGCAGGGGGAGAAATGAAAAAAGCGATGGCTCCGCCTATAAGAATGGCAACGATTGCGGCGACCAACCCCAAAAACCGCTGGACCAAGTCGCGCAACACCAGAGCCAATCCGACAATTAAGACACCGGACGGAGCTTCTAAGCCAAAACCCACGGGTAGTAAGCAAGGACCGTTAGGTACGCAAAACGTTCCAACATTATCAATCATCCAATTAGCAATGGGGACAGTTAGAACAAATAATCCGAAAAAAACTAAACCAATGCGCATGTTACTAGCCATTAAATTATCCCTCATTCCCGACGTTATATAATTGACACTGACGTTCAACCCCAATACAAATATTTGATCTATAACCAAAAGCGATATAGAAGATACCAGAAGCAAAGACAAACTTTCTTCAAACGAACTATCCAACTCACAATTATCGTATACACATGGCGTAACCTACCCTCGCTAGAATTGCGACACGAGGCCATCAATCCATTGATCGGACTTCTTCAGACGCCTTCAAAGCAACGGTATCTTCCCAATCTGTTGGAGCGGCAATTTGCTGTCGCTCAACCGAACCAAGTGTGGTGCGGCGTCATCAAGTGAAGCAGAGCATGAGTCGTCGAGGGAACTGTTGGGATAATGCACCGATGGAGCGTTTGTTTAGA
>ENA-OUOG01002446-OUOG01002446.1-marine-metagenome-genome-assembly--contig:-NODE-2446-length-19252-cov-8.451838_pt1 | contig 19252 bp, 18 predicted proteins | sample MGYA00248635_ERZ508505 | MGnify/ENA primary metagenome ERZ508505 (study PRJEB26176, sample SAMN06267871) | marine metagenome | isolation source: Saanich Inlet, British Columbia, Canada | place: Pacific...
GACACCGATCCGGACAAGGTGCCATCTTATCCGGTTCTTTTCTTGCGCTTGCCCTCGTCGCAAATTGGACACGGCGCGCCCCTGATCCAACCTAGGTCTTCGCAAAAACTGGACTTTGAAGGTGAACTTGCGGTGATCATTGGACAAGGCGGACGACACATCTGCCCAGAACAGGCCATGGATAACGTAGCGGGTTATTCCATCTATAACGACGCCAGCGTGCGCGATTGGCAGAAACATTCGCATCAGTTCACTCCAGGCAAGAACTTTGTCGGAACGGGCGCTTTCGGCCCATGGATGGTGCGATCGGAAGATATGCCAAGCCCCAAAACAGGCTTTGCACTCACGACCCGTGTAAATGGGGTGGAAAAGCAAAGCACGAATACCTCAAGGATGATTTTCGATATCCCCTACTTGATTTCCTACATCTCGACCTTTGCGCCACTGCAGGCAGGAGATGTTATCGTAACAGGGACTTGTACAGGCTTTGGCATCACCCGCGACCCTAAGGAATTTCTGACACGGGGGGACGTGGTAGATGTAGAAATTGGAGGGATCGGTGTGCTTTCGAACACCGTAGAGGCCGAAGAAGAGGCGAAATCTCATGCATATCCAAATGAATGAGCGCTAATACTATTCTACTATCTAAATATTTTCGAAAATAACTTGCGATTACGAAAATGTATGCTACCCATTTGGGATCAAGTGATGGGGGGCTGCAGCCATGGGCTATCTGGTAAATTCGATGGGACATGTTCAACTGAACGTCGTAGACATTGAGGCTTTGGTTCGGGAGTCTTGCGACATCCTTGGATTGCGCGTTACGCGGGAGGAAACAGATTGCGTCTGGTTGTCATCTAACGGGCGCATGGCCGAACTGGTGCTGCACAAATCTGACGAGAATGCGATTCGGTCGCTCGGGTTCGAGGCGATCTCTGAGGGGGCGGTGGCCGAGGCTTTAGGCCGGGTCGAAGAGGCGGGCTGTAAACTGATCTCTAACGAGCCAAGTCTGGAGTGTTGTGTTGCGGGCATGCAGTTCGTCACCCCACAGGGCCACACATTCGAACTTCACAGCCCAGTCGAGACTGAAATTTACGGCAACCGCCACGCGACCCGAGGGATGGGGCCCTTGAGGCTAGACCATGTCAACATTCTCTCGCCTGAACCAGCCGAAACGCGCGGCCAGATGGAAAAGATCTTCGGTATGCGCTTGTCTGAAAGGATGGTTGATGATGGCCTGAATTGGATGCGCGGTGCAAACCGGTTGCACCACATTCTAGGCATCGTGAAGGGTGGCACCGGTTTGCATCACTATTCGTGGGAAGTGGCCGAATTCTCGAGCTACTGCCACCTGGGAGACCGGCTCGACACCATTGGCAAGAACTTCATCTGGGGGCCGGGGAGGCACCGGCCGGGTGACAACACCTTTGCGTATTACATTGATACCTGTGGCGCGATGGTCGAGTGCGCGGGGAATATGGCCCTGATCAATGATGATGATCGATATGAGCCAAACATCATCACGGCCCTTAAGCGCCCTGAAAACGTCCGCGTCATGAATGTGTGGGGTGAACCTGCACCGTTGCCATGGCGCGAACACCATTTCCCTTGGGCGGCACCTGTTGTCTGATAACCGATAAGGAATATCGATGTGACAAAACTTGGCATTCTAGAAGGCTCGTTGCGGCGCGCGGCGCTATCGCGGGCTGCGGGGCGCGCGGCGGCCGGGCTTTTGCCTGAGGGGATGGAAGCGGTAGCGCTTCCAAACCCCGGAACCTTGCCATTGTTCAACCAAGATCTGTTGGATGACGGCATGCCGGCCCCTGCGAGCGCCTTCATTGACGCTGTTGCAGCTGTGGACGCCATGTTGATTGTGACGCCCGAATACAATTGGTCCATCCCGGGTGGGCTCAAGAACGCGATTGACTGGCTTTCACGTGCAAATCCTAGTCCTTTGGCGAACAAACCGGTCACAATCTGGAGCGTATCTCCCGGCCTTTTGGGCGGCGCGCGGGTCCACGAAGGGCTACGCCACACGCTGCTTTCGCAAGACATGATCATCATGGCCAAGCCTGAGGTTCAGATCGCGGGCGCGAAAGGCAAGCTGGACGTAGATGCAGGCCAAATTACCAATGCAGAAACTGAAGCGTTCCTGAGGGGTCACCTGTCGGCCTTCGGGATATTTTGTAGTTCATGGAGTGGCGCGTGACCGCCATGCTCCCCTGACCAGATAAAGGCGTACCCAATGGAACACCCACTTACGTTCATGTCCGATGGTTTGAAGCTATCTGGCGTATTGCACGTACCTGAAGGGCGCAAACCGGGGCAGCGCCTGCCGACATTCATTGTTTTGCACGGCTTCGTTGGGACCAAGGACAAGTCTCATGTCGAACTGGTTGCCCGCATGATCGAGGAACTGGGATATTGCGTCTTCCGTATCGATTTCCGAGGCTGTGGTCAGTCCGAAGGGGCCCGGGGTGAAGTCCGGTGCCATGATCAGGTGGCCGACACGAGGAATGCTGTGTCGTTTATCTCCCAGCGTGAAGAGGTTGACCCGGATCGCATTGGCGTGACGGGGCACAGTTTTGGCGCAGCGGTCGCTATTTTCACGGGCGGTGTCGACCAGCGTGTCGCCTGCGTACTGTCGCTTTGTGGCTGGGGCGACGGTGAACGCAAATTCCGCGGACAACATCCAACGCCAGAGGCTTGGGCAAAGTTCATGGGCATTCTAGACGAAGGGCGAAAGCACAAGGCTGAGACCGGCGAAAGCATGTGGGTGTCACGCTTTGACGTGGTGCCGATCCCCGAAGAGTTGCGAAAGAACCTGTCGCCCCATGCGCAATTTGAGGTTCCGGTTGAGACGGCGATCTCGATGTATCATTTCCGGGCCGAGGATGTTGTGGCTGACATCGCACCGCGTCCGCTCCTGCTATTTCATACCGCCGGCGACGTGATTACCCCGATGGAGCAATCCATCAGCCTTTTTGAAAAGGCCGGAGCCAATGCGGAGCTGATGATCCCGACGGGCATGTCGCATTTCCCGCTTTCTGAGGATGACGCGCCGCACACAAGAGCGCTTATAAACGCGTGGCTGCAAAAGTTCTTCCCAACACCGCTGGGTCCGGTGTCTTGATGCAGTTCCTTGCAGATGACCTCAAGGCATACGCCGCAGGACTTTTGCAAGCCGGGGGCTTTTCCCCGGTCCACGCCAAGCGCACTGCAGATATTCTGGTTTGGGCGAACGCACGCGGTGCGAATTCGCACGGTGTGCTACGGATTCCACGCTATATCGAAATGGTCGAGCAAGGATCGATTGATCCAATGGCGGACCCTAAATTGGTCCAACAAGACGGGGCCATAGCAGTGCTGGAAGCAGCACGTGCCCCCGGAGCGTCTGGTATGGTCGCGGCAATGGACGCTGCAATTGATATCGCCGAGCGGGTCAATATCGGCTGGTGTTCGGCCCGCAATATCACCCATGCTGGAGCGGTTGGCTACTTCGCGTTGCGCGCTGTGGAACGCGGCTGCATTGGGATCGTCATGACGGCCTCGGGCCCGCTTATGGCCTACCATGGCGCGAAGGTTTCAGGGTTGTCGACCAACCCGATTTCGATTGCGGCTCCGTCACGCGGACGCCCATTGTTGTTGGATATGTCTACCTCGACCGTGGCACTGGGCAAAGTCATGCACGCAAAGGATGCCGGTACCACCATTCCTGCTGGATGGGCGATTGACGCAAATGGCGCGCCCGCAACGGACCCAAATCAAGTGGCGACACTGACGCCACTGGGTGGCCCCAAAGGATCGGGCTTGTCGCTGATGATCGAGGTTCTGTCCAGCGTACTGATCTCCAACCCGGTGATCGCTACCGTATTGGGCGGCGGCAAAGGGGCGATGAACGGCGCAGCATTGGCGATAAAGGTGGATGCGTTTGGTGCGCCGGAGGTTTTTGCTGAGCATATCACCAATCTGGGCCAAAGGTTAAAAGCCTTGCCAAAAGCGCCAGACACGGATGAAATTTTACTTCCGGGGGAACGAGGGTTTCGTTTGTCAGATGTGCGAATGCAAGAAGGCATTCCAGTCGCAGATGGCACGATGAAGCGCCTAGTCGACTTGGGAAAGCGGCTTGGCGTGGTACCGCCTTCGGCAATCAAAACAAGTGGGGCAGATAGCTAAGCACCGCGCGCAACAACCGGAGTTCTTGGGAGGGAACCTTGTCACACAGTGATGCAAATGCAGAACAAAGCAAAGCGATGCGAGCGCTAAGCGGCGGCGTATTGCTCGTGGCAGGGTTGGTGATGCTGTTTTTCGCGTGGGGCTATCCGACCGGCTCGATAAACCAGATGGGGCCAGGGTTTATCCCACAAACCATTGGCATTTTGATGTCCTGCCTCGCGGTTGCAATCATCATCATTGATCTGCGCACCCCAAGACTGGAACAGGGTGGAGCGATGCATTGGCGGGAGTTGATCTTCGTCTCTGCCGCAATTGTCATCTTTGCTGTGCTTGTGGATGTCGCTGGGTTGGTGCCGTCGATGTTTCTGGCCGTGAGTGTGTCCATGTTCGCCGATAATCAGGCGCGGCCGCTTTCCGTCGTAATATACACAGTGATCGCTACGTTCTTGGGCTGGCTGCTGTTTCTGGTCGGCCTTGAGCTGCCGATCCCGGCATTCTGGAGGTAGCGATGCTGGATCAGTTCCTCCTTGGTCTTTCGGTCGTCATGCAGCCCCATGTGCTGATGTATGCGTTTTTCGGCGTGTTTCTGGGACAGCTGATCGGCGTTTTGCCCGGCGTTGGGGCCATCACCGCGATTTCGCTGTTGCTGCCAGTGACCTTCTATCTGGATGCAACGACGTCGATGATCTTGCTGGCTGGGATCTACTATGGATCCCAGTTCGGTGGGTCCATCGCGTCTATCCTACTGAATTTGCCAGGCACGCCGTCGTCGGTTGTTACCTGCCTCGAGGGCTACCCGTTGGCGCAAAGTAATCGCGCTGGGCTTGCGCTGTTTGTGGCTGCATTTTCGTCCTTTATTGGAGGCATGGTCGGTGTAACCATCTTGGTGCTTGCAGCCATTCCGATGACGGTGATTGCCTTGAAATTCGGCGCGCCGGAATATGCGATGCTGGTTATCTTGGGTCTTCTCGCCGCGTCGATGATCGGAACGGGGTCCCAGATCCGGTCCTTTGCGATGGTGGTCCTTGGCATCGGCTTAGGGCTTGTCGGGGCGGACGCCACGACTGGCTATTACCGCTTTGTCGCCATGCCAGAACTTGCGGATGGGATCAGCCTTGTGTCGCTCGCGATGGGCCTGTTTGGGGTGAGCGAAGTGATACGCAACGCATCCAATAGACCAGCGGCCAATACGCCGACCCTATCGATCCGGATGCGGGACGTGATTCCGACGCGCGTACAGGCCAAGTCGCTGGCCTTTCCCATTGTCCGAGGCTCAGGCATTGGCAGCTTCTTTGGGGCGTTGCCAGGAACGGGGGCTGCCATAGCCTCGTTTATGGCCTATGCCATGGAGAAGCGTTTTTCGAGATCACCGGAGAAGTTCGGCAAAGGGCATTTACCCGGTCTGGCCGCACCGGAATCCGCGAACAATGCAGCGTCACAGACCGGGTTTATCCCGACACTTTCGCTGGGGGTACCAGGTGACGCCGTTATGGCGTTGATCATTGGCGCACTTATCCTGAACGGGATCATTCCCGGCCCTCGCTTAATGGTGGATCAGCCGGAACTGTTCTGGGGCGTGATCGCAAGCTTCTTTGTCGGCAACATTATCTTGCTGATGATCAATATCCCGCTGATCAAGCTTTGGGTGCTTCTGCTGCGCATCCCCTACCAAAAACTCTACCCGATGATCGTGATCATGATTTGTGTCGGCGTGTATTCGCACCGCACCAGCGTCACAGATGTTTTGTTGACACTCGCATTCGGCATCCTCGGGTACTTGATGAAAAACTACCGGTTCGAGCCCGCGCCAGTCCTTTTGGGCTTCGTGCTTGGCCCGCTTTTAGAAGACAACTTTCGCCGCACGATGCTGCTTTATGGCGGTGACTTTACGATTTTCCTGACACGACCGATCAGTGCCGTGCTGGTAGCCGGTTCAGTTTTCCTGATCGCTTTCGCGATCTGGTCCAGCATCTCGACTTCACGAATTACCAAACGCTCCATCGTGTGAGCGTACAACAAGCCTTTGAAAGCCCGAGGCAACATCTACGAAAAAGGGCAAAACTAACTGGGAGGAACAATATGTTCAGAAAACTACTTACCGCGCTGCCGCTAGCTGCAGCTCTTGCAATGCCGGCTGCGGCGCAAGATTTCCCTGACCGCGCGTTGCGGATCGTTCATGGCTTTGGCGCGGGTGGCAATGCCGACACCGTGTCACGGATCATGGCAGAGGAAATGTCCAAAACCTTCGGTCAGCCGGTCGTTGTGGAATCGCGCCCTGGCGCGGGTGGTACTGTTGCATCGGGCTATGTCTCTAAGGAAGATCCTGACGGCTACACGATGCAGTTGATGGTCGGCGGGCACGCCGTGGCAGCAGCACTCTACAGCAGCCTGCCATACGAATCTGTCGATGGGTTCACCTTTATCTCTACGTTGGGACAGTTTCCCTTCATGGTGGCCGCACGCTCTGGCGAGTACGAGTCCATTGGCGCGCTGATCGAGGCCGCAAAGGCATCGCCGGGTTCCATCAAGATCGGGCATTCAGGCGTGGGTTCGACCCAGCACCTAACCGGCGAATTGCTGGCACTGCGCACGGGCGCAGAATTCTTGCATATTCCCTACAAAGGTGGTGCTGCTGCATCGACTGCTTTGATGGGCGGCGAAGTGGACGTCGTGATCGACACCGGCACCGTGATCCGACCGCAGGCTGAAGCAGGCGTCTATGATATTCTGGCGATCACCTCGGGCGAACGCTGGCCGGATGCGCCGGATTTGCCAACCGTGTCTGAGACAGTCGCCGAGGGCTTTGACGTCGTGTCTTGGACCGGAATCGGCATGCCTGCTGGTGTTCCTGACGACATTGCCGCCACTATTCGAGGCGCAGTTCATGATGCTTTGGCGGCACCTGCAGTCAACGATATGATTGCATCGCTTGGGGCTAAACCATCCCCTTCATCGGGCGAAGACATGACAGCCCTGATCGAAGGTCAGATTGCGGTCTGGACGGATGTTATTTCGACGGCTGGCATCGAAAAGCGCTGAACCGAACCGTCCCGCCGATGCAACGTCGGCGGGACGACCCTCTTGAACGCAAGGAGCTGCATCATGAATGCAACAAAGCCTGAAGACCTATATGCCAAAATGCTGCGGCAGCCCCTCTATGTGATTACCACGACACCAGCACGCGCGCCGGGAATGCAAGAAGTCTTGCCCGCGCATCTGGACTATCAGATCATGATGGAGCGTGATGGCATTCTGTTTGGAGCAGGACCATTATTCGCAGAAGGTGAGACCGTCCCGTACGGCGGGATGATTATCGTGCGGGCGAAAGATGAGGCAGAGGCCCGCGCCCATGCCGATGCGGACCCGTTTCATGCTGCAGGGTTACGCACATACACGCTGACCCGCTGGTTGCTAAACGAAGGCGCGATGAACTTAACCGTGCGTTATTCCGACCAAACCGCCGTCATTGGCTAGTTAAATTTATGGGAGCGGGAATGTCGGATCAAAAACAGAATTTTATTGGTGGCAATTCGGTTGCAGGTGATGCCGCAGCCAACATCAACCCGTCTAATACCGCAGATATCATTGGGCATTATACCCGCGCAGATGCGGCACAGACTCAGGACGCGATCGCAGCGGCCAAAGCTGCACTCCCTGCATGGTCGCGCAGCGGACTGATGGAGCGGCATGCAATTTTGCGTCGCGCTTCAGACGAAATACTTGCGCGCAAAGAGGAACTGGGACGACTTTTGTCGCGTGAAGAAGGAAAGACCCTCGCAGAAGGTATCGGGGAAACCACTCGCGCAGCTCAGATTTTTGACTTCTTTGCAGGTGAGGTCCTGCGCCTGACCGGGGAAGCAGTGGCCTCTGTCCGACCGGGTGTCGGCGTCGAGGTGACCCGCGAGGCCGTCGGCGTCGTCGGGATCATTACGCCGTGGAATTTTCCAATCGCTATTCCTGCATGGAAACTGGCACCGGCGCTTTGTTACGGCAATACGGTTGTTTTCAAACCCGCCGATCTGGTGCCGGGCAGTGCATGGGCGCTGGTTGATATTCTTCAACGCGCCGGATTACCGGATGGCGTGTTGAACCTTGTGATGGGGCGTGGCTCTGTCGTAGGGCAGGCCATTGCACAAAGTGCCGATGTGGATGCGTTGACGTTTACCGGCTCGGTGTCGACTGGAACGGCGCTTGCTATGGAATCTGCCAAGCTGATGCGCAAGTCGCAGATGGAGATGGGCGGTAAGAACCCCTTTGTCGTGCTTGCTGATGCGGATCTTGATGTGGCCGTAGACTGTGTGACCCAAGGCGCGTTTTATTCCACAGGTCAGCGGTGCACGGCGTCGTCGCGCATCATCGTTGAGGACGCAATCCATGACCAGTTTCTAGCCGTGCTCAGCGACCGGATCAATTCGCTTAAGGTTGGAGATGCGCTGGACGCGAGCACCCAGATCGGCCCCGTTGTCGACGCAAGCCAGCTGGCGCAGAATGAAGATTACATTCGCATAGGTGAGGCGGAAGGTGCGCGTCTGGTTACGGGGGGCGAGCGTTTGAACCGCCCGACGGAGGGGTTCTTTCAACGTCCTGCGCTTTTTGCGGATTGCACCAATGATATGCGCATTGCACGCGAAGAGATCTTTGGCCCTGTTGCCACTGTGATCCGGGTTGCGGATTATGACGCGGCCCTCGATGTGGCCAATGACACGGATTTCGGACTGTCAGCGGGGATCGCGACCACGAGCCTCAAACACGCCACGCATTTCAAGCGCAACGCCGAGGCCGGGATGGTCATGGTGAACCTGCCGACAGCCGGAGTTGATTTCCATGTTCCTTTTGGTGGGCGCAAGGCATCCAGCTTTGGCCCACGCGAGCAAGGGCGCTATGCTGCTGAATTCTACACAACAGTTAAAACGGCCTACACGTCGGCCTAAGTAACAAAGGACATAAGATGATTTACGAGATGCGCGTTTATTCCTGCGTGCCGGGTGGGATGCCCGCACTGTTGCAGCGGTTCGAGACGACGACCCTGAAGATTTGGGAACGGCTCGGACTGCGTCCGGCTGGTTTCTTCACCACGTTGGTGGGAGCTAAAAACCATGATCTAACCTACTTTTTGGCATGGGAGACGCTGGCAGAACGTGAACAGCTTTGGAATGCCTTCGCCAGCGACCCAGAATGGGTTGCCGCGCGAGCGGCCCACCAAAAGGTTCACGGTGAGGTTGTCGCCAACATCGCCTCCAGCTTTTTGTCGCCCACGTCATTTTCTTCGATCAAATAAAGCCGCGCGGCATGCAAACCAGCCCTGTTGCAACTGACGGCCAGGTACTGTCAGATTAAACTCGGTTGAACTGGGCAGGCTGTTTCGTAGCCTCGCCGTATGACAAAGTGCTCTCCATTCAGGTACTTTAAAACGCGCCCAGAGATAATCCGCTTGGCTGTGATGCTTTATGTGCGGTTTCCGCTTTAGCCTCGTTAAAGCGAATAACGTTGGTCTATCTCGTTTAGGGGTGAAAAACACTTGCAATTCACCTTAATAGAACCGCGGCTCTTACCGAGTGGCGCCAACTATTGAGCGCATAGATTCAAGCGGCGTTAGCAATCCGATGCTAGCTTTCATTCGTCTGATAGCACCCTTTAAACGACTTAGAAATTGAGCGGCTCGGATGGCAGGTCCGTGATCCAATCCAGCAATGCTTGTGCGACCTGTTCAGGTTGCTCTGGCAGCAACGCATGCCCTGCATCGTTGATCACGACGCTGCATGCCTTTGGTCCAATTGTGTCTCTTAGCGCGTCTAAACTTGGGGGCGGTGAAATCACGTCTTGGGCGGCGGCCAAATAGAGTGTTGGGTACCTGTCCGCCACCCGTATCCACGCCTTATCAATGGTTTGACGTGCGGCGCGACGTTGGTCCGCCGAAACATCAGTCCACCACCCGTCCAACCAAACAGAGGCATCCGCCCCCGGCGCAAAATAGATTTTCTTTAGCAGCGCAAGGCGTTCAGCGTCGGGCAAGGTCAAGTCATGGCACTTGGAAATGGCGGCGCTGAGATGCGGGGGCACAACATTCGTGATAATCGCTGCAAAGAGCGCCACAGAACGCGTGAGATCAGGTCTTTCATGTGCAAGGACACGCGCGACCCAATTCCCCGCAGCATGACCAACGACCACAGCAGGCCTGGTGCTTTCTGCCTCGATGATGGCGGCGACGTCAGCGGCCATATCGCTGAGGGTGTCGGTTTGTTGAAGGGGGGAGGACCCTTCGATCCCTCGGGGTTCAGGCAAAAGAACCTGCATGCCGGCGCTTGCGATAAGAGGGGCAACAACGTCGAAATCTCCGCTGCCGCGTCCAAGGGACGGGATAAGTACGACTGTCGGCCCTTGGCCTAAGACGCGGTAGCACAGATCAAAGCCCATCCGCGTCACAGTTTTCGAAACATCCATCACCTGATTTTCAAACCTTTTTCTCAAAGAAACTGGCCACGCTTTTTAGGGTGAACCAGGCGTCATCACACAGCCTCAATTGCTACGGCGATCCCTTGCCCGACACCGATACACATGGTCGACAAGGCGCGCTTACCGCCCGTTTTTTGCAATTCAAGGGCTGCGGTCCCGACAATGCGAGCGCCCGACATGCCCAAAGGATGGCCCAAAGCAATGGCACCGCCGTTTGGGTTGACCCTAGGATCGTCGTCCGAAATCCCAAGATCGCGCAGCGTGGCAAGCCCCTGGCTGGCGAAGGCTTCGTTCAGTTCGATCACGTCAAAATCTGATTGCGACAGCCCGAGCCGCGCCATAAGTTTTTTGGACGCCGGTGCCGGCCCAAAGCCCATAATGCGAGGCTGTAAACCAGCCGTCGCACCCCCCCAAACACGCGCGATAGGCGTTAGCCCGTTGGCCTTCACCGCCGCTTTGGACGCCAGGATCAATGCTGCAGCGCCATCGTTGATCCCTGACGCATTGCCCGCCGTGACGGTCCCACCTTCGCGAAAGCCTGCCTGCAACTTGGCCAATCCTTCGCGCGTCGTGTCAGGGCGGGGGTGTTCGTCGACCTCAACGATGCGGGGTGGGCCTTTGCGTTGTGGGATGGTCACCGGCGTGATTTCACTGGCCAGCCGACCGCTCTCTATCGCAGCACCGGCCTTGTGTTGTGACCGATATGCAAAGGCATCCTGATCGTCACGACTTATGTTGAAATCCTCGGCGACATTCTCGGCTGTCTCAGGCATGGAATCCACGCCGTATTGCGCCTCCATCAAGGGATTGATCAAGCGCCATCCGATTGTCGTATCCGCGATGCTGGCGCTGCGCGAAAATCCAGTCTCTGCCTTTGGCATCACAAAGGGAGCACGCGACATGCTTTCGACACCGCCGGCAACCATAAGATCGGCATCACCTGACCGGATTGCCCGTGCCGCGGTCATCACAGCATCCATTCCAGACCCGCAAAGACGGTTCATCGTGGTGCCTGATACCGTTTCGGGGAGGCCCGCCAGCAACAGCGACATGCGCGCAACATTGCGATTGTCCTCGCCCGCTTGATTAGCGCAACCAAAGATCACGTCATCAACCATTTCCCAATCGACGCCGGTATTGCGCGTCATCAAGGCGCGCAAAGGCACAGCACCCAGATCATCGGCGCGAACCGAAGACAACGCCCCGCCATAGCGCCCGATCGGCGTGCGGATATAGTCGCAAATATAGACGTCACGCATGTCCAAGTTTCCTTTTGTCGATGTCTTGGCGTGCCTCTCGCAAGGGCGCGATCATGTCTTCAATGTCGCCACTTACATGTCCGGTGCCAGCTGCAACCGCCACGCCGTCGCTCATGTCGGCAATACTATGTTGTGTTTGTCCCGAAGCCCACCATAGGGGGCCACCTGTCCATCGTGGAAAGCCGTAGCCATGCACCAAGGTGACGTCGATATCGCTTGGCCGCTGCGCGATGCCTTCTTTCAAAACCAAGGCCGCTTCGTTCAAGATCGCGCCAATAAGTCTGTCTTGGATCGCCTTTGGCGAGATTTTGCGCGGAGTAATGCCCTTGGCGGCCCGCGCATCTGCAATGATCTTTGCCGTAATGGCCGAGGGCTGCGCTTTGCCGTTTATATAGTCATAGTAACCTCCCTTCGTCTTGCGGCCAAAACGACCCGCTTCACACAGCCAATCGGGGATATCGACATAGCGCGTGTCAGGGTTTCGCGTCGCCGCTTGGCGTTTGCGCATGTTCCACGCAATATCAAGGCCGGACATATCGCCCACGGCGAAGGGTCCCATGGCAAAGCCAAATTCAGTGGCAGCTTTGTCCACGTCTTCGGGTGTGGCGCCGTCTTCAACAAGGAATTCTGCCTGTCGGCGATAGGCTGAATAGATGCGGTTGCCGATAAACCCTTCAGCAACACGAGAAACGACAGCCTGCTTGTTGAGGAATTTGGCGAACCAAAGTGCCGTGGCAAGCGAGCTTTGCGAGCTCGACGAGGTGCGCACCACTTCGAGCAGTTTCATCACATCGGCTGGGCTAAAGAAATGCAAACCAACCACATTGCCGGGGCGAGAGGTAACAGAGGCCATGTCATCAATATCAAGATAGGACGTATTGCTCGCCAAGATCGCGCCGGGCTTTAGGATGGCATCCAAAGACCCGAACAGGTCCTTTTTGATGGCCATATCTTCGAACACCGCTTCCAGCACCAGATCGCAGTCCGCGAGGTCTTGGATCTGATCGCTTACCGTCAACAAGTCCATCCGGTGTTGAGCAACCTGCGCGGTGATGCGGCCTTTAGAAACAGCGCCATCCATAGCCTGTTGCATCGCGAGGGCCGTGCGGTCTCGAGAGTCTGGGTCGCGCTCGATCAAAGTAACCGGAAGACCGGCGGCCAATACGGCGCGGCAGATCCCTTGACCCATCGTTCCACCGCCGACCAAGCCGACACGCTTGATGGTATTTGGCGGCGCATCAATCCCGTCAATCCGGGTCGCAGCACGTTCGGCAAAGAACAGGTGACGCAGTGCAAAGGCGTCTTCGCTGACCCTCAAATTCTGGAAAACGCCGCGTTCCTGCGCAAGCGCCTCTTGGGCTGGCAATGTCTCGGATAGCTTGACCAACCGGATCGCTTCGGAAACGTTCGGTCGGCCTTTGCCACGCCGTAGCGCTGCTGCTTCGGCAGTTTTCACGGCTTGGGGATCGGCAGGGGGCACGGGTAAATCGCGCAACTTGCGTTTCACGGGGGCGGCTTGAATTGCGGCAATCCCAGCGGAGACTAACGCGTCTTCAGGAGTCGTGTCAGCAAGCGTATCTATCATACCAAGTGTCTTTGCTTCGGACGCTGGGACGCGGCGGCCCGAACACACAAGCGAAATGGCAGTGTCAATTCCGACAAGCCGTGGAAGTCGTTGACTGCCACCAGCACCCGGAACCATACCAAGCGTAACCTCTGGCAGGCCGAGGACAGCATCTGGCGTCGCAACCCGAAGATCACAACCCAATGCCAGTTCAAACCCGCCCCCCAAAGCTGCGCCGTGAATGGCTGCGCAAACCGGATGCGGGCAATCCTCGATTGCGGCAATAACTTGCGGCAGTTCAGGCGGCGCCAGCGGAGCGCCAAATTCGCGGATGTCAGACCCTGCGATAAAGGTGCGCCCGGCTGCGACGATAACAACGCCTTGGACATCTTGGCTTGATACATCAGCCAAAGCCTCCAAAATCCCCGTGCGAACCGCCGTAGACCCCGCATTTACCGGAGGGTTGTCGATTGTAATTATACCAAAGCCGGCCCGGATTTTCAGGCTCACAACACCGTTGTTTTGATCTGTGGTCATAGTCACTCTCCAAAAGAAAACGTAGGTAAGCCCCATTCCATCGCACCGCAGCATTGCCGCGCGTACCGGCGCCATGGCAACGCAACATCCGCCCTTAGTTAAAGCTATAAAGCTAGCTTTAATAGTGTTGTCAACTCTGGAATTTGGTGCTGAATCGGTACTTTCTGAGCGATAGCAATTGCGCCGAGTATATAAAAGCCATACAACTAGCTTTTAAGGTGATGTGTCGCAAGCGTAGCGCACATGATCGGATCACAGGGTCCCACACCAGCAAAAGACAGAGGAAAACAAGGCTATGACCGCGCCAACGAAACACACTTTGACAGCCGCTCGTGACGGATACAATCTTTCTGTGACCGTGATACCTGCTGCGCGCGAAGATGCGCCTTGGATTGTCTTTGGCAATTCTTTGATGACGGATCAGACGATCTGGAACGATCAAGTCGACGCGTTGGCAGGGGACTTTGGTCTGTTGCTTTACGATCAGGCTGGTCATGGGGCATCAGGTGTTCCCCAAGCCCCTTTCGACTTCGATGACCTTGGGGCTGATGTACTGGCTGTCATGGATGCCGCATCGGTCGATAAGGCAATTTATGTCGGGCTGTCGATGGGCGTGCCGTCGGGTTTATCTGCCCATAAGATGGCCTCTGACCACTTTACGGCTCTTGTGTTTTCTGACGGACAAGCCAAGACAGCACCCGGTGGTGCTGCCGGTTGGGCTGAACGCATCGAAAACGCGCGCCTGTCCGGGATGAAGGAATTTGCCAATGCGACGGCAGATCGCTGGCTGACCAGCGGTGCCACGGCCGAAACGCGTGATCGGCTTGTCACTATGATGGCAGCGACACCCTTTGACGGGTTTTCCACCTGTGCGACTGCGCTTATGGACTATGACTATGCGGGCGAGTTGGCTGCCATTACCTGTCCAACGCTGTTGCTCGTCGGTGCCGAAGACGGTGCGATGCCTCAGGGTATGGCCACCAAGCTTCAACCCGCAATCAGCGGATCCGTCTTGCACGAAATAAAGGGTGCGGGCCATGTCCCGTGTTTGGAGCAGCCCGCCGCGTTCAACGCGCATTTGCTGCACTTTATACAAACCGTCAGCAGCGAGGGTGCCGCATGAAACTTCATTGGTCCCCAAGGTCACCTTTCGTGCGAAAGGTCTGCATCATACTTAAGGAAATCGGTTTGACCGATGAGGTGGAGCGCGTCCGGTCCCTTGCGATATTCGCCGCCCCACCAAACCCGGACATTTTAAAAGACAATCCACTGGGTAAAATCCCCGCGCTCATTACCGATGATGGCCAGGTTTTGTTTGATTCACGGGTCATTTGTGAACACCTCATTGCAATTTCAAACCGCGATGACCTGCTGCCAGAGGAGGCGCGGATTAAGCATCTTCGCTGGCAGGCCTTGGGCGATGGGCTGATTGATATTCTTTTGTTGTGGCGCACGGAACGGGGGCGGGGCGATCATGCTGACCCTGTTATTCTGGCCGCCCTTGAGACGAAAACCCGCGCAGCGCTTGCGGTTCTTGAAAACGAAAGCGCGCAGCTCTCAACGGTTGGTTTTGGACTTGGTCATGTATCGGTCGTTTGTGCCCTTGGTCACTTGGACTTTCGCTATGGCGATTGTGGTTGGAAAGCTGCCTTGCCTAGGCTTGCGGCGTGGTACGCCAAAATCGCCGAGCGTCCGTCAGTTGCCGCGACGGCTGTTGTTGACGACGGTGCTGGACCGGCTGGAAGCATCGACAGTTCACCATCATTTACATTCAGGAATTGAGCATGACAGGACCATTGAAACATATTCGCGTGCTTGATCTGTCTCGGATCATGGCCGGACCCTGGGCGGGGCAAATTCTGGCCGATCTCGGCGCAGAAGTCATCAAGGTCGAGCGTGCCGGCGTTGGTGACGATACGCGCAAGTGGGGACCGCCCTATTTGAAAGACAAAGACGGCAAGGACACGGCTGAATCCGGTTACTATCTTTCGGTCAACCGAGGGAAGAAATCGGTTGAGGTCGACATTGCATCCGCTGACGGGCAGGCGACGATCAAGGCTTTGGCCGCCAAATCCGATATTGTACTTGAAAACTTCAAAGTTGGGACCCTTGATCGTTATGGCCTTGGACCAGATGATCTAAAGGCCTTTAATCCGCGACTGATCTTTTGTTCGATCACCGGCTTCGGACAGGATGGCCCACGGGCCCAAGACGTTGCCTATGACTTCATGATCCAAGCGATGGGTGGCTTGATGAGCGTGACCGGAGCGCCAGATGGCGAGCCCGGCGGCGGTCCGCAAAAAGTAGGTGTACCGATTGTTGATATCATGACCGGAATGTACGCGGCCATCGCCGTTCTTGCCGCACTGGCAGAGCGCGACCAAAGTGGCAAAGGCGATACCGTAGACATCGCCATGCTGGATGTGGCCACCGCAATTCTGGCCAATCAGGCGATGAACCATCTGGTGTCTGGCGACACACCGATCAGGCGTGGCAACAAACATCCCAACATCCAGCCGCAGGACGTATTTGCAGTCCGCAACGGGCATATCGTGATTGCGGTCGGCAATGATGAGCAGTTCCAACGTTTTGCCACTGCGGTGGGTCAGCCAGAGCTTGCGAATGATGACCGCTATGCTACGAACCGAGAGCGGGTCAAAAACTTGGACACGTTGCACTCCCTAATTTGTGAAAAGCTTGTTCAAAAGGATCTGGCCTATTGGCTTGATATATTCGGGACACAAAAGGTGCCCTGCGGTCCAATCAACACTGTGCCAATGACCTTTGCAGAACCTCAAGTGCAGCACCGCGAAATGCTGCGTGAATTGCCCCATCCGCTTGCGGGCAAGGTTCCTTCGGTGGTGAGCCCAATGCGCTTTGACCGCGCAGCGCTTCGTTTTGACAATCCCCCGCCGTTACTTGGGGAACATACAGATGACGTCCTTGCCGCACTTGGCCTGACACCGGAGGCCGCTGAATAATGGCACCACGTATTCCTCTTGTTAAACCCGACGACATGTCAGCAGCCCAAAAGGGTGTCTATGACAAGATCATAAGCGGACCGCGAGGGACGCTTGTCGGCCCATTGCGCGCGGCCTTGCACAATCCGGCCCTGGCAGATTGCTGGCAGGCCTTTGGGCAAGTTCTGCGTTATGAAACGTCACTTCCGGCGCAGTTGAAAGAACTGGCCATTCTTGTTGCCGCTCGTCATTGGAACAGCGAACTTGAATGGACGATACATGCCGCAGCCGCCCGCAAGGCCGGTTTGGATGAGGCAATCATCAATGCGATCGCCATTGCCACGCTGCCCGTTTTCAACCATGCCGACGAACGGGATATTTATGAATTTAGTCGCGAATTGCTTGAAAACGGTAAGGTCAGTGATGATGCCTATGCCGCAGTTCTTGACCGTTGGGGTACTATTGGGGCGGTCGAACTAACAGCTTTGGTCGGGTATTATTCGATGGTCGCCATGACATTGAATGCACACCAGATTCCTCTGCCAGATCATATCCCAGCCGAGCTCAAGAGCGATCCACCGTCGCGCAGCCCGCTGCCAACCACGTCAAGGGAAACAGCGGCCGAGTGACGTGCGAGAAGGTGCAGGTGGTTCTTGCTCCCCGAAGGCAAACTATAATAAGCTAGCACAACTAGTTGTTGCAGCGCTGACATGGATCAGATTGCTTTCATCTGAATTGGAGAGTTCGTGTCAAAACCAGTTAAGCCATCCCAGGCTGCCATGGCCATTCGAAAAAGCGCTGTCGCGCGCTACCTGCAGCTTGCCGCCCTGTTTCGCCGGCGGATTGAAACCAATGAATGGCCCGTAGATTCGCGCATTCCAACAGTTGAAGAACTGTCCAAAGAATGCGGAGTCGCAAATATGACGATCCGGCAAGCCTTGAGCCTGCTTGAAAAGGAAGGGCTTATCGAGCGTTTCCGCGCCAAAGGAACCTTTGTGCGCAAAAGCAACCGACGTGATCTGTGGTGCGAAGTTCAAACGGACTGGAACGGTCTTTTGATGTCCCGCGACAACGCAGAGATCGAATTGCTGAGCACGCAAACAGGTGTCAATCCGTCAAGTTACCCAGCCGATATCGGGGCACTTGCGCCATCCTACCTGCACCTACGTCGCCGTCACCGCAGGGATGACGAAACCTTTTTGCTTGCGGATGTTTATATTGACGCACGCCTGAGCGACAAGATCGACCCAATGGATTTCACGTCAAAGACCTCGATGCGGCTGATTGCAGATATACCGAACCTCAAAATCGTGGATGCTCGACAGATACTGACAATCGGATCCGCCGACCCGGAAGTCAGTGAATTGCTTGGCGTATCGCTGGCCGACCCGATTGCCTATGTGCAGCGGATCGCTGTGGCCGAAGACGGCACCGTCGCGCTTTTGGCCGACGGGATATATCGGGGAGATATGGTGCGGGTTGAGATCAAGCTGACCTGATCTTAGGCTTCGCCACTGGGCATGTCCTGAAGTCGACGCGCTCGGATCAGATTTCGGATGCCGCCGACAACCGCCCAGATCAGCAGGAAGGCTGACATGGCAAGGAGCGACCCGGTTAGCGGGTCCGAGATCATCCGCATCGGATCGCCCCGCGCCATCAGCATGGCCCGGCGCAGGTTTTCTTCCAGCATCGGCCCCAGCACAAACCCAAGGATCAACGGCGCCGGCGAATATCCAGTTTTTATCAGCATATAGCCAAGCCCGCCAAAGATCACCACAAGGCTGACATCGAAGGCGCTGGTGCGCATGGAGAAGACACCGATGCAGATCATGGCGATCACAACCGGGTAGATGTATTTGTACGGAAGTTGCAGCACCCTGACCCAAAGACCGATCAGCGGGATGTTGAGCACTATCAGAAACAGGTTCCCGATCCAAAAACTCGCAATCAACCCCCAAAAGATCGTTGGATGATCCGAGATCAGCAGTGGTCCCGGCGTGATCCCGTGGATCATCAATGCGCCCAGCATGATCGACATGGTGGCGCTGCCGGGGATGCCGATGGTCAGGGTTGGGATAAAGGCCGTCTGCGCCGCAGCATTATTGGCGGATTCTGGCGCGGCCACGCCCTCAATCGCGCCATTACCAAAGCGGGTCTTGTCCTTGGCCACACGGATCTCTGTGGCATAGGCCAGGAAGGCTGCGATCACGGTGCCTGCGCCCGGTAGCGCCCCTAGAAAACCACCGATCGTGCTGCCTCGTGCCATCGGAGCCAGCGTCGCCCGCATGTCTGCCCGGGTCGGC
>ENA-OUOG01002447-OUOG01002447.1-marine-metagenome-genome-assembly--contig:-NODE-2447-length-19235-cov-3.544159_pt1 | contig 19235 bp, 17 predicted proteins | sample MGYA00248635_ERZ508505 | MGnify/ENA primary metagenome ERZ508505 (study PRJEB26176, sample SAMN06267871) | marine metagenome | isolation source: Saanich Inlet, British Columbia, Canada | place: Pacific...
CACTCAGCGGACCGCATGAGCTCGCGAGTATTCGTCTTCGTTCCCAGGACCGTGACCCCCGGGAGGCTTTCGAGGAGGTCGTAGAAGTCGGGGCTTCGCCCGACGAAGCCCCGAAGCGCAGCGGTTTTCTGACTGAAGTGCTCCTTTACGTAGAGGGTCACCTCGTCGGGCAACATGTGGCGAACCGCCACAATGGCGTCCAGTTGAGAATCGAAAGGAAAGCCTTCCGGGATGGAGCTGCGCTCCGGCTCGTAGTGCAAAGCGAATAACGCAAAGCGGTGGTCCGGAGCTTCATTCAGGGACGGAAGCTGCTCGATCTTTTTATTCAGCGACTTTCGCAGTGAACGCTCGAACAGCAGCTCAATAACCCGGCGAATTGCCGGAGAAACATCAGAGTGTCCCGTGAGGGCAAAAGCAACATCTCGCCCCGGTGTGCGCAGACGTTTGAGTGAGTACCGCAGGGCTCGAAAGCGCGCGGCCAGAGAACCCACGCTCGCTTCCTTTGCCTTCTGGTTGTCCATTTTCGGCGTGCCTGTTCCCAGCGCCAGTCGCTCGATTGACGCTTCAGCGATGCGGTGCACTTCCGCGAGAGCTTCCTGATGATGCTGAACCACATCTGAATCGAGCTCCATCGGAAGAGTTTCGGTTAGGGATTTGCGAGCCATGACCTGAGGGCCGACCAGCGAGGGTTGGAACATCAGGAGCGGAACACCCTGCCATTCCAAAACTCTCATCAGGGCAAAGTCCATCGCCTCATGAGGGGTAACGTCAAAAACACCGATGGTGGGCCTGGCTTCGTCAATGGCAGAAAAGATCTCGAGATGCATTTTGCGCACCAAGACTTCGCGCTCCAGCGAGCGGAAGGTGCCGGTCGAGTCGACGCGCGACATCATCAAAAGGAGCATCGAATGGGTCCACGCATAGCCAGCACTCTGGCGATAGGCCGTGTAAAGCGAAACACCCTGAATACTCGGTTGGGAGGCGGCGCCCATGAAACCGCGAATGTTTCCAACCAGCAGACGTGCTCCACTCTCGCGGAAGACATCCCCAGAGTGGGCATTCCGGGAGACCAGGACAACTTTCGAACCCGCAAGATCGAGTTGACGCATCGCTCTCCCCCAAGCTGCATCCTCATGGAGCGAGCGAGAGCTACTCAGGGCAATCCTGTGTTTTGTCTGCATAGTTACATCTTCTCGCAAGTTACCCCGATCTACCGGAAACAAACCTCTGTTCACTGGCGCCGATGCCGTTTCGAACCATTACGCTAATAGGGAGGCCGCCCTTCGAAAGAAAAGATTCCTGTCGTTATGATCTCGCCTAAACAAAACTTTCCGTTTGGACATCCGTCCTCACCGCTGCTGGTGCTTGACTTAGCGAACAACCACAACGGCTCAGTAGGCCATGGAAAAGCCATCATTGACAGCGCAGCGGAGTCCCTAGAGAGTATTGACTTCCCCGCTGCAATCAAGTTTCAGTATCGCAATCTCGACACCCTCATTCACCCTGACCACCAGGGAAATCACGAGTTCAAATACATTAAACGTTTCGAAGAAACTCGCCTAAACGACGACCAATACCAAGAACTGGTAGAACATGCCCGGGCCCGTGGTTTTCTGGTGGCGTGCACGCCGTTTGATGAAATTTCGGTCCAGAAAGTGGTTGATCATGGTTTTGACATCATCAAGGTGGCTAGTGCCTGCGCAACAGACTGGCCTTTGCTGACGGAGCTGGTAAAGCATAATATGCCCACCATCGTCTCGACCGGCGGTCTCAGCATCCATGACACCGACCGTCTTGCCGCCTTCATTAGCAAGCGTGTCGACCATCTCGCTCTTATGCACTGTGTCGCGGTTTATCCCACCCCCGATAATGAGCTCGCGCTGAACCGGCTCGATACCCTCAAGAGCCGGTACAAAGACGTCACCATTGGTTATTCCACCCATGAGGATCCGAAAAACATGGTGGCCGGCGGGCTCGCGCTCGCTAAAGGTGCGCAAATCATGGAGCGCCACATTGGCCTCGAAGCAGAAGGAATGGCCGTCAATAATTACTCCTCCCAAGCGGCGGAGCTCAAGGCCTGGGCCACCAGGCTCAAAGAGGCCGTCTCAATGCTTGCTGGCATGGACGATGTTAGCTACTACAACCAGGTGGAGAGAGACTCGGTCAGAGCCCTGCGGCGAGGGGTCTACGCAAAATCCGCCCTTGCGCAGGGTCAAGAAATTGCGGACGACGACGTTGTCTTCCAAATCCCGGTTTTCGATTCGCAGTTGACAGCAAACGAATGGTCAAAGCTTGAACATAAGCAAGCGCGAGCAGCCATCGACCCGGAAGGAATGCTTACGGCCAAGAATGTCGCCATCACCGACACCGACGCTGTCGTGAGTCGTATCATCGACCGCAGCAAACTCCACTTTGAATCAGCCGGGGTTGTCATTCCCAACCGCAGCGCCGTGGAGGTGTCTCACCACTACGGAATTGACCGCTTTGACGAATTTGGAATTGTCATGGTGACCGTTGTAAACCGGGATTACTGTAAGAAAGTCATCGGCGTGTTTCCCGGGCAAACAAATCCCGAGCATCTCCATAAGAGAAAAGAGGAAACTTTCGTATGCCTAAGTGGCACCCTCCTAGTCGATCTCGGCGGCGAGATACATACCCTCACTCCTGGTGACATCCTGACCGTTGAAGTGGGAACCCCACACAGTTTCAGCTCACCGGATGGTGCCGTGTTTGAAGAAATTTCGTCGACCCACTTTGTGAACGACTCCTTCTACACCGATGAATCCATCAACGACAACCCGGACCGGAAGACAAAAATCTCCGTCTGGTCACTCGCGGAGTAATCGTGACAACCGTCAAGGTGATTGGCGCCGGTTCCATTGGTAACCACCTGGCTCATGGGTGCCGGTCGAGAGATTGGGATGTCACCATCGTCGATCTAGACCGGGCGGCGCTGGATCGCACGAGAGGAACCATATATCCTGCCCGATACGGCGCTTGGGATGACGCTATCGCCCTCGCCGTGCCTGAAGACGTCGCTGCGCACACGTTTGACATCGTGATCGTGGGAACTCCTCCTGCAACACACTTAGCGGTCGCAACAGCGGAGCTTGCGAACACGACGCCACAACTATTGTTGATTGAAAAACCACTCTCCCACCCAGACGCAGAGATTATCTCTGAGTTCGTTGAACGGGCAGAGAAATCGGCGACGAGAGTGCTGGTGGGATATAACCAACGTTTCAAACCTGCAACGCTGAAATTCCTCGAGGTCGCGAAGGACCCTGCGCTCGGAGCGCTGACCGGCCTCAGCTCCCACATGCTCGAAAGTTGGGATGGAATCTTGAAAGCCCATTTCTGGATGGCAAGCGAGAAAGACTCGTACCTGGCTTTCACCGACCTGGGCGGGGGCGCGCTACTGGAGCACAGTCACGCATTGAATCTCATGCTTCACTTCGCCTCGGCTCTTGGGCAAGGGCGCGCGGTAGCTGTCAAGGCGTCGGTTGACTGGATAGACCATGACTCCGGCAAGTACGACCGGGACACGACTCTCAACATCACCCTCGATTCGGGGCTTGTGGCAGAGGTTCGACAAGACCTCCACACGTGGCCGGCCAAAAAGGAGGCCGTTGCCACCTTTGAAAACGGCACCCTGATTTGGGCTATGGGTGATTCGAGTGACTCGGTGACACTCCTCGCTAAGGATGGATCAACGAAGCGTTGCTGGGACTTTCCAAAAACACGGCCTGATGATTTTGCCGGCGAGATTTCCCACCTTGAAGATTTGTTGGCAGAACCTGATCAACCCTCCGCTCTTGATTTACGCGAGGGCCTTGCTGTGATGGAAATTGTTCTTGCCGGGCTGGAATCCTCAAAATCAGGGTCGACAGAACGGGTGGCTTCCATAGGGACCTCCGCGTAGTGCGCTCCGGCAAACGAGTGTTGGTCGTTATCCCAGCGCGTGGCGGCAGTAAAGGGATACCGCAGAAAAACATCACTCCTGTGGCAAACAAACCCCTAATCAGCTACACCACGGAGCTCCTCCGTGAGCTCCCCTGGGTTGATCAAGCGCTTGTGTCAACCGATGACCCCGACATTGCTGCAGAGGCAATCCGCGCGGATACGGCAGAGGTTGTTTGGAGGCCAAAAGAGCTGGCCGGCGATCGAGTCGGAGACATGCCGGTTCTTGCCCATGCTCTTCAGGAGAGCGAATCTGAAATCAGTGGGTCATTCGATGTGGTGGTCATGCTTCAGCCAACATCCCCCTTGCGGTCTGCAGCAGAGGTCGAAGAATGTGTCGACACCCTAATCGATGGCTCTTGGGACGCTGTGTGGACGGTTTCGGAAACGGACCTTGCGTATCATCCACAGAAGCAGGTGAAGCTCTCTCCTGACGGGATCCTCAGCTTCTTCCACGAGTCCGGACAGCACATTGTCGCCCGACAGGAGCTCGACCCCGCATTTCATCGAAACGGTGTGTGTTACGCATTCACCGCCGATTTTGTGGCGACGGCAAAATCGGTTGTCGCGGAGGGACACACCACAGCAGTGGTCACCCCTGGCTTGCACATCAGCATCGATACCCCGGAGGACATTCTGGCCGTCGAACATGAGCTTCGCGCGCGCTTAGGGTCATGATGCAGACTGTTATCCTCTGCTAATGGCAAAGATTCTGTGGATGACGGTTGACCGCCATCCTGAGTCACTCCGGGCTCTCATTCGCCAACAACTGTCAGCTACAGGGTGGGAGATTTTCGAAGTCTCTTACGATCAGATCGACGAGCTGGACGCGGTGCCGCTCGAGGAAATCGACGCGGTGCTTTTAGCGCCAGCCCGATTCTTTCCGCATCAATACATGGACAGACTCACGAAGTGCACGTTGATGCAAATTTGGAGTTCAGGCTACGACAAGTTCAATATCGACGATGCCCAATCACGCGGAATCCCTGTCGCGAATAACCACGGGTCAAACGCTGTATCTGTAGCAGAACATACAATCTTGATGATGCTTGGCGTTTCTCGAAGAGCTCCCGAAATGCATAACCGTGTCATCACCGGCAACTGGGCGGGAAACGACCATGGAATGACCTCTTACTCGTTGTCCGGAAAGACTCTGGGTATCGTCGGGCTCGGCAACATTGGGACTCTGGTTGGAAAGAGAGCTGAAGCTTTCGGGATGCACATTATTTTCACCGACCCAAATGTTGCCGTGAGCCCGCAGCCGCGCTGGGAAAAAAGACCATTCGAAGAACTCCTCCAAGGTGCGGACTATGTCACATTCCATGTGCACCTCGAAGCTGACACACACGAGATGCTTCATCGGGAAATAATGTCTGAGATACAACGCAGGCCATTCATCATCAACGCCTCACGAGCGGAACTAATTGAGAAAACATCTCTCATTTGGGCGCTCGAAAATGGCATCATTCGAGGTGTTGCGATGGACGCACAGTACGAAGAACCATCTTCGCCAGACGATCTGTTGTTTTCATTCCCAAACATGTTCCTTTCTCCCCACGTTGCGGGGTCAACTGTAGACAGCTACGACGAAACAATCTTTGCCTGCTTGAAAAACATTAAGTCGGCGATATCCAACTCAGGAATCCTGGGCAGTTTGTGAATTACCGTTAGGTAGTTTTCTGTTTTCCAGATGGCTCAATCTCAGAGCAACTTGGCTACATCCATAACCAAATTTGCTCTGCACCGTCTCCACAGTCGCAGCATCTGTTGAACACTCCTGGCAATTTCTGATGCGCTATCTTGGTGAGATGATTAACCGCGCGATCCTGCTGGTGGGGTGGGGGGCCAAGGGCACTCTCGATGCCGAGCGGGCGGTGCTTCGTCTCCCCCCTGACCAACAGGCCGACATCTTCATTGTCGCCGACCACGACCTAACTCTTGATTCAAGAGCGTCCCTCATCAGGGTTGACTTCAAGCTGCCACATACCCTTCGCAAGGCCGAGGGAATTGTCACACACGCCCCCAAAGGCTATGACTCGGTCCTTTACATGGACTCGGACATCACTCTGCTGGATGATGTAACTTACGTTTTCGCCAAAGCAGAAATGCATGGGATTGCAATGGCCATAGCCCCAACCTACCTCTTGGACGAGTACCGCAGTTTTGGTGAAGTGCTTGACCGAGAGGGGGTCCCGAGACGTGGCCAAGTCCAGTACCAGGCAGGTTTGATTGCATTTTCCGAGAATGCTCGCGTGCGGGAAGTGTTTGAAAAATGGCTTGAACTTGGGGCGCGGCACCGAGATGTTTGGATTCGCGACCAGCCCCAATTAAGCCTCGCATTCGAGATATGTGGGTTCCAGCCATTTGTCTTGTCGAAAAACTATAATTTAAGAGGAATGTTCGAACCAGTGATTGGCAAGGTCCGTGTTTGGCACAACTTTGCTGCCATTCCGGGCAATGTGAACAGGTACGAAAAACCGTATCCCCCACGCCTGCTGGCCCGCCACAAAATTCGTTCCCTAACGAGGCGCGAAACCCACAATGACTGGTTGAAATATTCGTGGCGTCAGCTAATCACTCTTCCTTTATATCGGCTAGTGACGCCGGTTTTACGCCGCGTAAGAGCCCTGACGCCCACGGCTAACCCGAAGTAATCCTCGAATAATTGTTAGATGTTTGCAACGTTGACAACTAGACCTTCATTCGTGTGATGTTATTCCGCTCGCCCCGACCACGCCCGTGGGTAGCAAGCCCATCGGGAGCCCCTAACGCGAACGCGACTTTTACCCGGTGGGTCTGGAGTCGTCGGTATTACGTTTCTTGATCGGGTCAACCGTGAAAATCAACGTCGTGTACGCGGCCGACAAGGAATGGGTACCTCACCTCGCAGCCTCATTGACATCTCTGCTGCAAACCAACCGCGACGCTATTGGCCGACTGTTTGTGATCGGGGCGCTCAGCGGACATCGACCTTGGGCAAGGCTCCAAAAGTTTGCAATGTCCAATTTTGGAATCGTTCTTGAGCTGATCGAACCTCCACTGGCTGAGATTGAGGGACTCTTTACCTCGAGGGGAATATCTCACGCATCTTGGTATCGACTTTTCCTTGGCGAACTTCTTCCAACTGAGGTCAAACATGTTCTTTACATGGACGCCGACACAGTGGTAGTGGGCTCCCTTGAGGGCCTGAGGGATATGCTGACCGACTTCTCTGCGAATCAGGGATCCGCAATTCGTGCGGTGGAATCGAGCCAACGAATGGACCACTTCTCTCAGTTCTCACACCCAGGCAACCGATATTTCAATGCGGGTGTTCTCCTCGTGGATCTTATTAAGTTTCGACAGGGCACTTCGGCGCAACAGCTCACGGATACCGCGAAACGGTATGGCAGCAAGCTGCGCTTCCATGACCAAGACGTCCTCAACCTCCATTTCGGCAAAGATTTTGTGCCTCTTGATCCGATGTACAACACGATGCGTAGCACCCGCATAAGCGATTCAGTCTCAATTGTGCACTTTGTTGGGCCGCGCAAGCCGTGGCTGGGCTCCGGTCGCCATCATCCGTATTCGAGAAGCTACCGGCAAGCCCGGCGATTGACGCCGTTTTACCCCTACTTATGGGCGGACTTAATCGAAGTTTTCGCCCCGCGGTTCTACGCCAGCCTAAAGTCGATGATTGACACCACGTATCGGTGGATGTTTCGGCTGCGCGCGCGGATACCGAAAGGACAAAGCAATCCGGGCAGATCACGTGAAACCACAAAAGTCTGATTGGCACGCAGGCGTCGGTTAGCGTGAGCGCCCACTAAAGCCCGAAGCCCCCATCAACCCGCGCCTCTTGCCCAGTGACGTAACATGCCGCTTCAGAGAGAAAGAAAGCGACCTGGCCGACGATATCCCTCTCAGTTGCCATCCGACCGAGTGTTGTTTTTGCGGAGTACCTGGCGACGAAGTTCGTGTCTTGTCCGCGGGCGATGCCGCCCGGGGAAACCGTGTTGACCCGGATCGCAGGTGCCAAAGTGGCGGCGAGCCAGCGCGTTAGTTGGATGAGGCCACCCTTACTCACAGCGTATGCAGCGGGATTGGACATTTGCAGGCCTTCGTAAAGACTCCAATCAGGTGCTTTTGAACCGTAAATTGAGCCGATATTGACAATAGACGGGCCTCTGCCGCGAACCAACAATGGTTGGAGTAGCTGACTTAGATGAAAAGGCGCCGTCAGGTTGAGTTCAAGCGCCCTTCGCCAAGCAGAAACTGACTGATGGGCGAAATCAACGGCCCACCCGTCAATATCGCTGGTCCCCACGAAGGCTGCTGCAAAAACCGCCCCGTCAAGGCTCTCAGTCTGGGCAGAGACTTCTTCCGCAAGCTCAGCACGCTGTGCCTCGTCCGCAAGGTCTTTGGTAAATGAATAAACGGAGCCAGAGGAGCCCTTCAACTGTAACTGCAGGGTCTCGAGTTCTTCTTCGTCCACATCCACAGCTAGCACGACGGCGCCATCCAAAACCAGATATTCACAAATAGCCCGGCCGAGGTGACCGGCCGCTCCAGTGACCAAGATTTTCTGATCCTTGAGGGAAAAAATACTTGAGCTAGCCACCTGTCAAACCTATCCGTTTTCGAATTAGGTGATCCGCAAATTCAAGATCAAGCGCCGTATCAACATCGATTGCCCGCTCCCGGGGGATGAGCACTGACCCCACGCTCCCCTCAAATAACCCGCGAGAACGAAGGACAAATCCGAGTGTTGTCACGTAAACCACCGTTGTAACGTCAAACGCTGCGGGAGCGTCTTGCCGCCTCGTGACGGGCCCGCCTTCAGTATTAGCGACGAGCCGAACTTCAGCATTTGCGGCCCTGGTAACCATGTTGAACCACGGGCTTCGAGCAGCCTCGCTGACCCCCAGGACCAGATCAAAGGTTCCTCCTTCAAAAAGCTCAAGAGCATCCACTACATCTTCTAGAGCTCTCAAGGGTGAGGTCGTGGGAAGCGAAACAAGCACATCCGACTCTGAGGCCCCCCCGTCGATAAGAAAACGAGCGAGGTGTTGCCAAGCTCCCCACTCCGGTGAATTATCTGCCGATAGATTTCCGGGTCTTAGGAACGGAACTTCCGCGCCCAAGCGGGTTGCCTCAGTCGCAATCTCGGCTGAGTCGGTGGAACACACTACCCTGTCTATCGCCGCCGTTGTCAAGCCCATTCCCACCGAGAGCTCCAGAAGCGAAGTTCCCGCAATTTGTCGCAGGTTCTTGCCTTGTACGCCCTTTGAGCCGCCTCGGGCAAAAACTGCCCCAAAAACCGTCATTGGTCCTGCCCCCCCCTTTCGGGAGCAATGCGCAGGCCCCCCGAATCATGTGACGCCCGAGCGCCTTCGATGACGGACATCGCGGCCAAACCATCGTCCGCAGTGACATCAGGGATCGCGCCGCTCTCTAAAGCAGCGTAAAAACTGTCCCACTGCGCCTCATACGTCGTGGGCTCATTCTGTTGCTCCGAAAACGATACTTCCCACTGATGACCGCCTTGACGCCACTCCTTCACGCAGCCCGCGATCCCATCCCACCGTATCGTTCCCTCCGCACACACTGCTGTAATCAATCGGGTAGCGTCATGGCGAACGAAATCGATATTTAGCTGACCAACTAGTGACGGCTCAGACCGAAAACCGAGAGTCAGATGTGCAGAGTCCTCAACGTCGATCTCTAATTCTGACTGCTGGCCGGTCCAGGCAGAGACCCATTCAACATCGCCAAAAATCCAGCTCAAATAATCGATTTCGTGGCTCAATTCGCGCAGCACTCCACCGCCCAATTTTTCCGTCGCAGAGGCGGTGGTGCGATAGTCTCTCCCCACCCGCCAACCCGGCAGATACTGTCCTGTCTCAGCTCGAACACTAATCACTCTTCCCAAACGGAGACCCAAGACCCTGCGTCTGAACTCACGAAGGGACGGGGAAAACCTTAAGTTGAACCCAACCTGCGTGACAGCGCCCCGAAGTTCGAGCTCTTTCGTCACCTGGCTAGCCTCATCAAAATTCATGGCTAGTGGTTTCTCAACTAGTACACCCAAAAGCCTACTAGGAAGCGCTTTCACCATGTGGAGGCGTTGTGAGGCAACACCACACACGATGGCGATTGTGGGTTCGAACCGAGTGACATCCGATAGCTCCGTGGTCGTTGGAAAACCTTGGCCCGACAAGTCTTGGGAGCTAAACACCAAGAACTCGGCTTGCGGCAGTCGTTCGCGAACGATACTAAAAAGACGTCGTCCACTACTCCCAAAACCGAGGACAGCGACCTTATCCACAATGATCACTCAAATTATTTACATTCTGAAAAACCAGAACTAGAAATAAGCTCAGCAATTTTCCGTGCAGGTCCATGCAGAATCAGCCTTTGTCAAGCAGCTCGTTGGCACGAATGAAATCGACCGGTTGCCCCAAGTCAGCCCACATTTCATGAATCGGGAAGGCAACAACTTTTTTCCCAGCAACGTGTTCCAGGATCAAGTCAGGCATATCCACAACTTGATCAGCAGTGAGTGGCGCGAGTGCCTCCGGGCTCAGCACATAAATTCCCGCGTTTACTAAATCCCGGTGGGTTGGCTTCTCTTGTATCCCCTCGATAACGAGGCCCTGTGTGGACAAAACTCCAAACGGTATCGGCGTTTCAACAACTTTTGCACCAACCGTGATGGTGGCTTGCTTCTGCACGTGGTAATCGACCATCTTTCCGACGCTGGCAGCTAACACTAAATCACCATTCATCACCACGAGCGGTGAACGGACTGGTTCCGGCAACAGCGACAGCGCACCAGCGGTTCCCAGAGCCTGGCCCTCCCTCACATAACGAATATTCACGCCGAAATCAGAGCCGTCCTGAAAGAAGCTCTCGATCTGCTCACCGAGATAGTTAATGGCGAGGACAACGTCGAGAAACCCTTCATCTCGAAGGTTCTCGATAATATGCTGAAGAATCGGTTTGCCACCGACAATCAATAAGGGCTTTGGGGTCTCCTCCGTCAATGGTCGAAGGCGCAGGCCTTTGCCGCCAGCCATAATCACCACAGTGTTGTCCCGTGGGACAGCTAACCCATCCACATCCTCGACTTCAACGCACAGAAGGCGACCGTCCGCATCCACGACCGGATATTCCCGAAATCCCTTCCCTCCCGCCTGCTCTTTCGTATGATTCGGGTCATCTCCGTCTCTTAGGGCGAAGAAAGCGGTATTGAGGGCCATCTCTGCGGGGCTATCGAGTCCATGCCCCGCCAATAAAGCTCTTCGAACGTCTCCATCGGTGACTGTTGCAATAAGAGTGTCTTCCGAATCCGTAACAAAAACAGTGCGCAACCCAAACTGATTGATGGCTTCCACAAGCTCGCGCACAGATCGCGGGTTGTTTACCACCCAGCGAGAGAGGTCGTAATCGCGAATGATGAACCCCTATTTCTCTTGTGGCAGATCGTAGTATTTCTTCTGTTCCAGAGTATCGAATGCAGTGGACTCGAGCAGGGCCATAATCCGATCGGCTGCTCCCGCTTCTCCGTATGGATTCTGTGTGCCGTTGAGGGACTCTAAGAATTCCGGCGACAGGCCCCATGTAATCGCAGCTTCAATGTCGCGTTGATCAGGCCCGCAGGAAATCACACTTCGGGCGGCGAGCCGCCCATCTTGGCGGGGACCGATGTTGACCGTAGGCACGCCCAAGGACGGAGCTTCCAACAATCCACTCGAGGAATTGCCCACCACCGCTGATGCGCAGGCCATCAGTGAAAGATACTTCTCGGCGCCCAGGGAGGAAAACAGGTGCCAATTCTCGTTATTCGCAACGCCCTTCCGTATTCCTTCGACAATCACGCCATGATCAGGGTCGGCATTCGGCAGAGTGAAAACGACGGTGGTGTCCGGGAAAGCGCCCAGTGCCGAAACGAGAGACTGAATCTCTGCCGCAGTGTCGTGCTTTGCAGCCGTGACAGGGTGGTACGTCACGAGCAACAGCCGATCGCCGATAACTACCCCCAAGCCCTCTGCTAATTCATCCTTCGCGAGCTTCTCGGCGCTGTGGAGGGCGTCAACCCCGAGGCCCCCCACGACGTGGACAGACTCAGGATGTGCGCCCGCACGAATGAGTCTTTGGCCATACTCCGGGGCCGCTACAGCGTGGATACGAGCAAATTGAGAGATGGTATGCCTAATCGCATCATCGAAGGCTCCATGGGTCACCTCGCCACCGTGAACATGAACAATGGGAATCCCGAGAAAAAAAGCTGCCGTTGCAGCCGCAAGCAACTCGAACCGATCACCGAGGAGAACAATGGCGTCTGGATCGAGTTCCTCGAGGGCTGAAGTGAAAGCGATAACCCCTGACCCAACTTGTTTGGCAACCTCTGCCCCAGTCGACGCACTCGAAATTTCAGGGATGAGACTATCGATTGCAAATCCGTCTTGTGAAATTTCTTGCGCCGTGGAGCCGAACTCCTCCAGCAGGTGAGCACCCGTCACGATGACTCGGAGATCGAGCGATGAAGAAGATTGAATTTTATGCATCAAAGGAGCGAGCAGACCGTATTCCGCGCGCGTGCCCGTGACGACAGCTATCTTTTTCACGCCAGCTCAATCAGCTCGCCAGGGCTGAAGCCTCGGTGAGCCGCCTGCCCCATCAAATGCGGCCAGAGCATCGGAGACAACCCCGTACCTGGTCTGATCACAGCCAGATTTTCCTCGTTGAAAAATTCGCCCGGTTCGATTCTCCTGCGCGCAACGATGGATTTTCGGATTACGTCACGATTGCTTTCCTCGGCGTTAGTGACGACTTTGATAGGCCCTCCCAGTGCCATTTCTGCCTCTCGGATACCAGTCACCATTTCAGCAAATTCTGGCGGCTCGAGGGATGCTGCGTGATCTGGACCTTCCATGTCTCGATCAAGAGTGATGTGTTTTTCTATTACTCTCGCACCAAGCGCCACCGCTGCTAGTGCTGCAACCTGACCCGAGGTGTGATCCGAATAACCAACAGAAACACCCCACTCTCTCCCCATTTGGGCCATTGCTAAAAGGTTTGCCTCCTCGAGAGGTGCGGGGTATTCCGTAGTGCACTGCATCACAGTGATCTCTGAGCGACTTAGCCCCCCCGATTCCAATGTCTCAATGGCTCGAAGCACCTCGTCAGCCTGCGAAGCTCCGGTCGAAATCCAGACGGGAGTCTGCTGTTTCGCAACAAGGCGAAGGAAAGGGTAGTTCGTGATATCTCCCGAGGGCACTTTAATGAAATCAGAGTTGAGACCTAGGACAAACGCAGCGCTGCCCAAATCATGGGCCGTGGTTAGGAATCCGATTCCCACAGTCGCACAAAAAGCCGCAAGCTGATCGAATTCGGGTTCGGAAAGCTCTAGAGACGACAGCAAGTCCACCTGACGCTCACCTTGGAAAGAATTTTTCTGGTAACCGGCAACAGGCGCGCTTTCGGAAGCAAGATCCTGTGCCTTGAAGGTCTGAAACTTTGCGTAGTCAGCGCCCACCTCAACACATCGCGTGACGAGCTCCTTAGCTAATTCCACGGACCCGTTGTGGTTAACACCAATCTCGGCAACCACAATGACGCGATCATTCTGCCGGTTTACAGTCATCACATCCTCCCGCGCCAAGCCTAATGAAATTGCTTACGGCACGAGGGACGCGGACGACGGCAAGCAGATAACCCTCGAGTAGAGGTCAGCCACAACCGGAGTTGGTGCGCTGGGAGACGCTCGGTAGGGGTTGAGAGCGTTCAAGGGTTTCCATAATGGCCGGACCGGAATACCGGCATCAAGGCATGCGTTCAAAATCTCGTCTCGCTGGGGTGCGAGCGCCCGGTCGAGCAGAAAAGCCTGAAGCCAGTAGTTACTCGTTGTTCCCGGAATCTCGAAGCGAAGGCTGCCCATACCGAGGCCTCCTAATGCCACCTCGTACTTACGATGAAGAGACCGCTGTCGTTCCAGCAAATTGGGGAGCTGTTCGAGTTGGGCTACCCCAAGGGCGGCATTGATATTCGGCATTCGATAGTTGTAACCAACCGCATCGTGATCAAACTCAAAACGGTGCGGAATCTTTGCGGTGGTTGATAAATGTTTTATGCGTTCGGCCAGTTCCGCGTTGTCCGTCACTATCGCACCTCCCCCACCCGTAGTGATGGTTTTGTTCCCGTTGAAGCTGAAAACTCCAGCGTTCCCGACAAGCCCCGTATGCCGACCTCTGGAAAAACTGCCCAGAGATTCAGCAGCGTCTTCAACAACCGCCAGGCCGAACTCGTCTGCGACGCCTTTGAGCCCTTCCACATCACAGGGATGCCCCAGCGTGTGCATCGGAATGATGGCGGTCACGGGTCGGCCGGACTCGTCGTTAATCAACTGAGTACCGTCACGGCGAAGTGTCCCACTCAAATAGGACCTTAACTCTGCTGGATCCATCCCCCACGTTTCGCTGGCCACATCAACAAAATGCGGCGTTGCTCCAGCTAGCGCCACAGCACTTGCTGTAGCAACAAAACTCATTGCCGGCACAACAACTTCGTCACCCGGTTTGACCCCCACTGCCACAAGAGCCAGATGGAGGGCAGAAGTCCCGTTAACCACCGCTATCGCATGGGACGCGCCTACGTAGGCCGCCAGCTCTTTTTCGAACCGAGAGACAAATGACCCAACCGATGACACGTAACCGGACTCGAGGCACTCGGCGAGGTAATGCCCCTCATTCCCTGCGAAGACCGGTTCGTGGAGGCCGCCTGTTGAGTTCCCTATGACGGCACGGATTTTCCGAATCAAAGCGTCACTGGCTGATTGCTTTGGATTGTGAGTAGCCATGCTGGCTAAACCACGTACCGAGAGGCGTCATATCCAGAAAGCGCGCGGTGTTCCTCTAGCCAGGAGTACGTTAGTTCCAGTCCGCGATAGAGACCGGTTTTACCGGAAAATTCTGGCTTCCATCCAAAAGTGTCCCTCATTTTAGAACTATCGCTCCATAGTCTCTCAACCTCAGAAGCAGCGGGCCGGATTCGGTCCTCGTCGAGTTGCACGACGGCATTAATGCCGCTAATTTCACACACCATGCCAACCACTTCCGCCATGGAAACTTCAAATTCACTCCCCATGTTGAAAGTCTCGCCGGCTCCCAGATCGCTCTCCAACGCGTCCACAAAACCTCTGGCTGTATCTTTTACAAATGTGAGGTCTCTAGTCGGGTCAAGCGAGCCAAGCTGCAGTTCTGCTTTTCCTGCAAGAAGTTGGACCATAACTGAGGGGATAAAAGCTCTTTGGGACTGTCGAGGGCCGTAGGCATTGAACGGTCGGATTGTTGTCACACGCACTCCGTAAGCTGACCAATAGCTGTGCGCCAGCTGGTCAGCCGCAATTTTTGACGCCGAATAGGGCGACTGCCCAACAAGCGGATGGTGCTCGTTGATTGGAACATACCGAGCGGTGCCGTAAACCTCAGACGTTGATGTGTGTATCACTCGGTCTACTTCGTGAAGCTTCGATGCCTCGAGAACGTTTAACGTTCCTAAAACGTTGGTCTCGATATACGAAGCCGGGGCAAGATACGAGTACGGAATGGCGACGAGCGCCGCAAGATGCAATACCGCACCGTGTCCGCGAATTTTCGACGCAACTAGCCCCGCGTCTCTCACATCACCATGCACGATTTCAATCGCCGACCGAATACTCTCATCCAGCCTCCCAATCCACCCATCGGACCCCTGCGAGTTGTATTGGACCATCGCAGAGACACTGTATCCGCGTCGGACTAGCTCTTCAACGACATGAGACCCGATAAAACCTTCCGAACCGGTCACAAAAACTTTCACTGCCAAAGCTGCCCTCCATTTCCAACAAAAAAAGGCGACGGTACTACCGACGCGCTAAGTCACTAGTCGTATCGGTCTTGAACGCCTCAGCTAATATCTAAGATAGTGGCACGCGCGTGAAGCATTTCCTAGTCCCGGTGAGAGAGCAGTCTGGTTGAGGTTTTCTCATCTGCTGATGGAATCGCGACATTTCACACAAGTCTTGCCCAATTCTCATGCAGTGGCCCAATTCGAGCCGGACTGGGTGTTACATTTGGGCGCGCAAGTCGAAGGGCTCCAACGGATGAACGGCTCTGGCCAGCTCATTTCGATTGCTAACAACCTCCTTGACAAGCACTACAACGACACTGTGCTTGGCGTCCCTACCAAGCACATCAGCTCGCTCTGCGCTTACCTTCCGGTAGGTGCCGCTCCTGTCAATGGTCCGCGTAGTTTCCTTCCCTGGACAAGGTATCCACACAAGGTTAATCTCCCGCTGATCGACTCTTCTTTTTCGATTAAGAAGCGATACAATCGGCGAGAAATTTCGCAGGCATCAGGCGTTGTGCACATTCCCTACAATCTGAGCATAATGTCGGCTTTTGAGCACTACTGGCAGGGGATCCCGATGTACTTGCCCTCCGAAAGACTTCAGCGGGAGTGGTGGCACGATGATTCTCGTTCGACTCTGCAGGAAATCCTTTTCCCAAACTCCGGGTTGACATTCACACCCGACCTGATTTCTCTAGCGGACTGGTACGACCAGACCAATTTTCGCGGCGTCCGGCTCTTCGATAACCTCGAAGAGCTTGAGGCGATGATGGTCAACGACGATTTGCGTGCAATTAACGAAGAAATGGTGAGTCACAACTTGCACCGTCGCCAGGAAATTCTGTCTCAGTGGAACTCGATCCTGGCTGAGATCTAGAGACTGCGGTCGGCTCGAACGAACACGCAATCGTCCAGGGACCATCGATTTTTTCTCACCAGGTAACAGCAATCAACGCGTCCCCACCCGTACCCAGAAAAACTGCTTCATCCCGATACCGCCTCGACATTTCAAACTACTCCGCTTCCCAAAAATTTAGGTCTCGGATGATTTGGCTAACGGTGAGGGTCTAAGCGCTTCACTAATTCATCGATCGAACGTCGGGCATTTCTCAACCGGACTCTCAACCTCCTGCTCGGGTGGCCTGGCATGTCACGTTTATGGTGTACCGGAAACTTGAATGGCAGACCAACCGCCTGTGGCGTCCCGTCTCCATCTTGTTCAACCGCTGAAAGCAGCGTCACATTACGGGATTTTGCAAGAACCGAAAATATGCTTTGGTCGTGACGATGCCGGATAAACCCCGGGAGGTTTGGTGACTTCGAGGGACTGCCATCAATCAGGGAGAAATTCTGCTCGAAGGTTTCCTTCCACTCCGCAACAAACCGCCGCGTCTGGGCTGAGTTCACGATAAAGACCAAACCAGCCTGAATCTGCCCACTATCAATGATTTCGCGACGGTTTCTGACTCCGAAATGGTCAATAACGTCACCCTTCGTCCACTCTTTCTCCACACGATCGGTTTGGAACGCGAGAATACCAGAGTCAGAAGCGGTACAAATGTCGATGTAGTCATTCCATCGGCCAAGACCACTCCGCTTGAGATGCGATCCAGCGTCAACATACGCCAGTATTTCACCATCGCGGATTGTTTCAAGTTCTTGGGCAATTATTTGCGGTTTCCAACAATAGTAGCCAAAGCCCTTAACCTCCGCCCTGAGGACCGCTCTATGTCGGGTTTGAAATTCGGAGGTGAGACTACGTTCACTCAAGATTTTCACCGAGTTCAATTCTCCAAACTTTCGTGCCTGGCGCAGAAACCGGCTGGCAACCGTCGGAAACCTCTCGTCGACAAACGTAACAAGGTTCACAACGCCGTGCAGGTCGCCGGCGTATTTTCTCCGGTTGTGGTCCACACGTCTAGTGTACAAACCCGCATGACCATTCCCGAGAAACCGGCGTCCAGAATGCTCCTCAGCAGGTAACGCATTGTTTGAGGGCCAGGCGCCATCGGGTAATGACCCGGAAAATTTATGTATCTAGCAACGACCAGCGTTTCCTACAGTGCGCTGGCTGCACCTCATTCGCGACCCAATACTCGAGTCATGATCAACGCCGATAATTGAGAATTTTTCTTCGAGTGGTTCTTGACCACTCGACACACCGGAACACCATTTTCGCAGCCCGCCTTCTGATGAGCCCGACGTCTCGAACATATACTGCGTCACCCCAGCCCTTGGAAGTCCACTTTGTAATTATCCGCTCAAACCCAATGGCGTTGAGAAAATCATCGAGATCGCCAACTAATGCCCCGCTTTCGTATAGAGCCTCGCGATTCACTTCGGTGTACACAATTTCGGTAGACGCGATTAGATCGCCCATTCCTTTGAGTGCTTCAAATTCTGCGCCTTGAATGTCAAGGTTGACGAACGAATATGAGGCATCACCGATTAGGTCATCAAGCCGCGAAGTTCTCACGACAATCTCGTTCGTGACTTCGATCTGGGGATAGTGCTGAGCGTGCGTGCCGAGCCGAAGAAGCGAGCTGGACTGGGAGTTGTTGGTAACTCTGAATCGCTTCTCAACTCCTGTCTCAGACCATGCGTACGCCTCGTATACCGTATTGGACTCAACAGGGAGTTCGTGTTTGAGCTGAACGCACAACTCAGCTTGACCTTCGACCCAATCCACCCGGTCAAAACTGAAACGCTCGTAAAAAGATATTTCTTCCCCTCTATGCGCTCCAACATGGAGCGCAACCTTTTTGACCCTGCTGCAGAGAAAAAGAGGAAAAAAGACGTGATGGCTTATCAGCATGCTCAATTCTAACGGAAAATTTCGCAGCGCCGGAGCCTCATAATCCTCTGCCCAAATTTACACGTCTGCCAAAAACCCCTACAAGGGTCGGGATTCTATGGCGCGAAAACCGTTCTAAACGCCGATCGCTGTTCTACGGGAACTTGCCATAGAGCACCCGCGATTTGCGCAAACCCAGAGCCCCAGGCATAACGGCTGAAAGAAAAGATTCTTTGTGATTGACCCAACAGCTCAAGGTCGGTCAAAGCATCCAGCAGGTCTTCCTCACAGATATCCCGGCCAGAGTGCATGCCTCGATGGAGACGAACTTTACCGAGCGAATCAAGACCAGCCCCAACCAACAATTCAGGCTTGTCAGACAGTAGCAGTATTGGGGCTTGGGCGCCGTGTAGCCTCTGAAGCTCAGCCAAGATCATCTCGGTTACGTCCGCTTTTTGATGTTTAGAGTCACCAAACCGCACGTGGGCAGCGAAGTACCTCTTCCGCTCCAGGCCAACAGAACTCAAGAATTCACGCGCAGCTTGTTGCGCGCTGGTGTTGTGTCCAATTCCATGCTCCAGCAGGAAAGCCCTCGTTTCTGGGCCAATGG
>ENA-OUOG01002449-OUOG01002449.1-marine-metagenome-genome-assembly--contig:-NODE-2449-length-19232-cov-5.515636_pt1 | contig 19232 bp, 11 predicted proteins | sample MGYA00248635_ERZ508505 | MGnify/ENA primary metagenome ERZ508505 (study PRJEB26176, sample SAMN06267871) | marine metagenome | isolation source: Saanich Inlet, British Columbia, Canada | place: Pacific...
TGAACCAGCTCTACGCCATGCACTACGGCACCGTGCCGGTCGTGCACGAAGTGGGCGGATTAAGGGACACCGTCAGACACTACGACGGCATGAACGACGGCACGGGGTGGAAGTTTGAGCGCGCCGAGGCGGACAAGTTCGCGTGGGTGCTCGGGCAGGCGGTGTACACGTACCAGGAGCACCGCGACGCCTTCGTCGGCGTCGCCGTGCGCGGCATGCAGCAGGACCTCGGCTGGGACCACGCCGCGTACATGTACGAGCAGAAGCTCCTGGAGGCGAAGTACGCGCACTGAGATCTCAGTGTGGCATTGGAAGTCGCGGTACAAAGGACGGTCGAATCGATCTAAGATCTACGATCGAATCGATCCGACGAGCGACGAGAGACGCTTCTGCGCGCGAAAGCCGCCGCGCGAAGCCGGTTGGGGTATTTTCGGGTGAACGACGCGTGTTTCTTTCTTTATCACGAACGACAGGCATCGATACGTCGTATCCGACACGTTCGGAAGACGAGAGATGCGCGTAAACAGTCAAGTCAAGGTTTTTATGTTTTAACAACGCACGCGTCATGTATGTGTAAACAAACGCGCGTCGTCGTCGTCGTCGTCGCCCCGCGGCGCGCGACGTTTTTACGCCAAGAAAACAAAACGCCAAAACGTCATCGCCTCCTCACGCCCTGATCGCCTGGATCAGCCCCAGGAGGTGCTTCGCCTCCGCGGCGTAGTCCGGCTTGGCGCACTGCAGCACGGTCAGGCGGCGGCGGCTCTCGCCCTGGTACTCCTCCGTCTTCGCCTTGAGTTTCAGGTGCCAGTCGCCGAACTGCGCGCGCTTCACCGCGCGCTCGTACTTGGCGGGATCCGCCTCGCGAATCGCGTGCAGCGCCTCGGCGTCCATCCCGAGCATCTCGCACGCCTGCTCGTGGAACACGTTGACCCACCCCGCGCCCGACTGGTCTTGGATCTTCATGCGCAGGATGTACCGCCGGCGGCACGTGTCGTAGGTCTTCTGCGTCGCCTCGCAGTACCACTTGCCGTTCTCCTCCACGACCTTCTTGTTGTTGCCCTCCTCGGGGCACGCCGCGTAGTACATCGGCTGGTCCGCCTTAATGAGGCACGCGGTGGCGTTGACCAAGCCCACCACCGCGGGCGCGGTGGAGGGGGGCAGGAGCTCGGGCTGCATGTCCATCAGAGTCGTTCTTTGCGCGGCGTTCGAGCCGCCGTTTAACGAACCGCGAGCGTTCGCCAAACCCGCGCCCGCCGCGACGAACGTCGCGTCGGGGTCGTACGCCGCGCGCAGCGCCGCGACGCGGTCGGCGATATCCGCGGATGACGGTTCGACGAACATCTCCGAGCGCGCGACGGTGGACAACGACACGCCGTTGTAGTCGGTGACTCGTAAGCCGCGCACGGCGACGACGGGGTTGGACATCGCCGCGAGCTGCGCGCCCTGTTCGACGGCGAGCGCGTTCCAGAGCGTCAACGTGACGCTCTTGCCGGTGTCATCCGCGAGCACGACGTCGCGGCGCTGAATCTCTTCGTTATCGGATTTGCGGCGCACGGCGCCGAGCTCGCCGACGCTCTGCACGACCGCCAGGACGTCCACGGAGCCTCGCGTGCCTATTTTGCCGGCGAGCTGATCGATCTTCACCAGCTCGTACGCGCGCGCCATCTTGCTCACGTCGACGGGATCGAGACACGGCTCGATCTCGCACCGCCCGTCGAGGCTCATCTCGTAATCGTTGTTGCAGGACGAGTACTGCTTGTTCGCGGGGCGCAGCGACCCCTTGGCGACGTAGTACACCTTGCCCACCGTGAGCATCTCGTCGTACTTGTCGATGGCGTCCTTCCACACCGTCGCCTGGATCGCCGTGCCCGCCTCGTCCACGAGCTCCACGGTCATCACCTTGCCCTCGCCCTTGGCGTTGCGGAACGTGCGCACGTTCCCTTTCGACGCGAGCTTCGCCTTGACGCACCACGCGCCCATGTACGGGTTCAGGCTGGAGATGGGCTGCGTGCGCCGGCCCGAGGTGGGGGACACGGCGGTGGGCGCGGCGCCGCCCTCCGTCTTCGCCTTCTTCGCCGCGTGTGTATCGGCGTCCTTCACGAACTCGGCGTCGACGTTCTCCACGAACTCGAACGCGTTGACGAACGCCTGGTCCGCCTCGTACCGCACGTCCGTCAGCTTGAGCACGGCGTTGGACTTGACCGCGCCGAACTTGGACGCGAGCGTCTTGGCGAACGTCGCGGGAACCTTGGTCTCGCCGTCGTTGAGCTCCGCGCTGCGAGAAAAGGAGGAGGCGCGGGAGGAAGTGTCAGTCGCGGTCGCGTCGACGCCTTCTCGGACGACGAGACGCGGGCGCGGAGGATGGGAAGATTGTTGGCACCTCCAGTCGAAAAAAACCGCCGCGCACCGTTCGTATCAGACGGTCGTTTCTCGAGTCAGCGCGGGCGTGGATTCAAAAACCGCGAGGCAGGTGGCGATTGGGCGCCCGTCTCGGGACGGAGATGCGCACCTGTAGCCGAGCTCGGCGTCGGACTTGAGGTTGAGGACCTGCGTTTCGGTCGCGAGGGGGGTTAGGGTCAGTCCGGGTGTCTCGAGCGCGCGAAACCCGTCGCGCGTCTCGAGGTGGCGCGTCTCCGGCGATGCGTCGCGTGCGGCTTTTCGAAATTCGCTCGCGCGTCGCCCGTGTCCCGCAATCCTCGCCGGACGGCGACGCGGACGTACCTGGACGGAGACGTCCGACAGGGATCCGTCGATGGATTCGCGGATGCGACGCACGCCGCCGGGTGTGACGCAGCTGGACATGATGGGTGGGTGCCTAAACGCCGCGCGCGCGTGGGTTAGAGTGGCGCCGGCCGAAGGTTGGCACCGGGTTCAAACAAATCATCGTCGGACGCAGACACGCAGTCGCGTTCAGTTTGACTTCTCTGGGACTCTGGTAGCTATCTGGCAGTCTGGAACAGAGGAAGAGTTTGAGTTGGAGGGGTTTCCGCTGAGTACGTATTTAATTTACCGCCTCTCGTCTACCGAAGCGCCCGGCGCCGGTCCACGCCTCAGAGGTACCCGAACACCTCCTCCGCGGTGGGCAGGGGCCCGCTTTTGCCGTTCGCCATCTCGCCCAGGTCCAGCCCTTCAGTCATGAACGCCTTGAACTCGTCCATGTTCTCCTGGATCAGCTTGAACACGTCCGGAGTCGCGACGCGAATCGCGTCCAGCTCCTCGGCGAGCAGGTCGTGGTTCGCGCGCACGCGGTCGCGCATCGCCAAGAACGGCTCGAGCTCGCGCATGAAGTCCAGGCGGTGGCCCTCGGGCTTGTCGAAGATGTCCAGGTCTTCGAGCACCACGTCCCCGAGCTTTCCGCGCGCGGAGGCGAAGACAGCCTGGTTACCGCCGGCGGACCCGAGCGAAGACCGCGCCGAGGCGGCGGACGACCCAGAGGCTCGCGCCGCGGCGGAGTACTGGTCGTATTCCGCCTTCGCCTCGCCCTCGGCGTTCCGGGGTCGCAAGTTGGCCGCCGCCCACTGCTTGTACTCGTCGCTCATCTGCTCCTCCTCCAGCGCCGCCTTCGCCTCCTCCGCCGCCTGCTCGGGGGTCATGATCCGGCCGTCCTCGCTGATCGGGACGGGGTTCACGACATCCTCCTCGTAGTCGAGCTTCTCGTTCTCCTTCTTCCACGCCTCGAAGCGCTCGAGCTTCTCGGCGTCCTCCTTCGAAGACAGCTCGAGATCTTTCTTCTCCGCCGCGCGCGCCTCCGCTTCCTTCACCTCCTCGGGGTCGACCAGACCGGTGCCGCCGCCGTTCGCGGGAACCGTCGCCGAAGACGAGTCGGCGTAATCCGAATGAACGCCCCCCGCCGTCGAAGACGTTTCCCCTCCCGCGACGTTGTTTTCCTTCTTCCAGCGCTCGAACTCGACCTGCGCCTCTTTCTTGTCCTGCTGCGCCTTCGCGAGCGCCTTCTTGGAGAGGGGCTTCGGTGTAGATTCGGAATCGGACGACGCCTTCTTCTTCTTCGCCACGGGAACCGTCTTGCCGTTTTTCTTCATCCACTTGACGTACTCCGCCTGCACGTCTCTTACGTCCGCGTCCTTTAAACGCCACTGCGCCTGCACCTCGGCTTTCGACTCCTTCGCGGCGCGGTAGTCCGCGCTCTGTTGCTCCTCGTCGGGCATCAAACCGGGAATCTTCGAGTCGATGTCCGAGTAATCCCCGGCGAACTCGTCAAACTCGCCCATGCCGACGGCTTTCTGCATCTCAAGCGGTACGGCGCCGTCCGCGAAGGCGTCGCCCGTCGCCAGCGAAGCCGCGGCGTCCGAGGAAACCGCGCCCGCCTTGACCATCTCCTGCTCGGACGCGGAGATGGCGAGCGCGTGCCTCTTCTCCGCCTCCGCCTCCGCCATCTGCTCCTGCAGAAGAACCTTCTCCTCCTCGCGCTGGCGCAACCACCGAGCCTCGCCCTGCGCCTTCTTCTCGGCGTCGGGCCACGCCATGCCCTCCTGCTCCACCAGCCGCTTGGCTTCCTTCTGCTTCGCCGCGCCCCACTTCTGGTCCAGCTCCATCATCTTCTGCGCGTGCTCGAGCTTGCGCTTCTGCTCCTTCAGCCACACAGCCTCGCTGTGCGCCTTCGCCACCGCTTCCGCGGCGCTCAGGCCCTCGTCGTCGTGGAGCCGACGCGCCTCCTCCACCTCAGCCTCCCACTCGCGCTGTTCGACCGACGTGCGCTGCATCTGCGCCTCGGCGGCGATGGCCTTCTTCGCGGCCACCTCCTTCGCCGCCGCCTCGGGGACCACGTTCGATTGTGCGCGTTTCACGTCCTTGTTCTTCGCGCTGGAAGAAACGCCGTCCTCGCCGTAATCGTCGGCGAGGAACTCGTTCCCGCCAAACGCGGTGGGCACGGGCTTTCCAGACGCGTCGGCGTTTTGCTGCGCGGGCTTCGCTCCGTCCTCGCTCTTCCCCTCGGCGCTCTCGAACGACCCCCCGCCGTTCTGCTGCTCGCCCGGCGCGCGCGGCTTCGCGAGCTCCTCGCGCGAAGGCATCTTTCCGCTGTCGACTTCGGGGTTCAACACACCCTGCGCCTCGAGCTCCTGCAGGTGCTTGGCGTCCTCGCCCGTCCACTCCGACTCGAGGAGCTCCTCGGACCACTTGATCTTGGGGCACGACTCCAGCTGCGTGTCCCGCTTCGAGGGCGGCCTGTACCCGAACAGGTCGAAATCCGCGCGGTACGCCTCGTAGATCTTGAGCTGCACGGCGTACGGCATGAGTGACTCGTACCCCTCGACGTCGGACACGGGGAACTCCGAGTACACCTCCTTGGATTCCGAGTTGTGGTGCGAGTATCCCGTCTCGCCATCCTCCGACTGGAAATCGAACGCCGTGCCGGTCCAGTCTCTTAACGTGTTGGCGATCTCGTCGAAGCCGTCCTCTAAACGAAACACGCCGTCGAAGTCGCGCTTTCTCGGGTTGCACATATCCGCCTGCGGCTCGACGTGTTCGTTGATGAACTGCTTCGTGTCGTCGACGTCGGCGATCTGCTTCGTCACGCCGTCGACGAACTTCTCGAACGAGCACTCCTCGTCGTTGTTGCAGGCGTACCAAAGCAAATCGGGCTGGTCCGACCCGCGGTGCGCGTGGATCTTGTCGAACCACGTGGAGTACAGACGCGTGCCGGGATGTCGCACCACCGTGAAAACCTTATACGCCTCGCCGTTGGGTTCGAGCTGAGACGCGAGCTCTGCGTCCTCGAAAGTGCTGTACTGCGTCATGGCGAAGTGCGAGTCCCCGCCGTTGGCCTGGATGTACTCCTCCACGCCCTTGAACGTGTTGATGCCCGCGTTGAGGCCGGTCATGTACGTCGTCACCGTAGACGAAGCCGCCTTGGGGACGTTGCAGTACGCCAGGTGGTGGCTCGGGGAAAGCAAGACGCGATTGCTGCTGCGGCCGAGCGCGGCCGCGCGACGCGCGGCGTGCGCGGAGGTCACGGGGGGGACGTCGCGCGCGCGGCGGCGCCCGGCGCCGAGCGCGACCGTCCCCGGGAACGACGCGCTCGAGCCGGACGCGTACGCGGCGACCGCACCGCAGCACGCCAGCGCCCCGATCGCGGCCAGCCGGGTCCCGCGCCCGGAAACGTCGCCATTTGCGAAGGGTGTTACCCCAGCGGCAGCAAAGCGGACGCGCTCGTGGCTCTCGCCACGGAGCAGGGGCGCGCGCTCCAGCGCACCGCTGGAGGCTGCCTCCCCCGCCATCGCGAAACGACGCGAGGTCAACGACTCGAGCGCCTGAAACGCGCCGAGGTGCGTCTCGGAGTGTCCGACGCGCGCGCCCCGTCGCGTCTTCCCAGATGGCTTTCAGGGCCGTGTCGAACGAGAAAGCGGAAAAAACACTCGGTCAAGCAAAAAACGACTCGAGACGTATGATCTCTCGGTCTGAGAAATCAGTAAACAAAATAGATGACTGATTGCGCATACAGCGAATCGGGTTATTGGATGTTGCACGCACTTTCCGCAAATTTGGAAAGCCGTTTCTTTCTCGTTCTGTACCATCTCGGCGCTCCCGAGAGTCCGCGGCGCGCGGCGGCCGCGGGCGTCGCGCTGCCGTCGTCTCCCCTGCGCGCGCCGCCGCCTCCCCGCACCATGGGCCTGCTCCGCTCGCTGAGCAAGTCCCTCTCGGTGGGTCGACGCCGGGGCGACGACCACGACAAGGACACCGCGTTGCGCAAGGAGGCGCAGTCGTTGCTTCGCCGCGGGGAGACGGACTCGGCGCTCGAGGTGATCGAGCGTGGCCTGGATGAGGCGTCCGCTCGGCTGCTGGACGAGAACGACGAGACGCACGAGCACGACGAGACGCACGAGCGCAACTTGATCCACCTGCACTCGCTTGCGGCGAAGTGCCACCACGAGCACAAGGACTACCGCGAGGCGTGCGTGCACTTCATCGCCGCGCTCGACGTCGCGGGCGACCGCGGGCCGGAGGGTTTCCCCGACGTCTTCGACCACGCCTTCTTCCTCGGGATGGGCGACGCGTGTCACATGCGCGATAAGCACGGCGAGTGCGTGTTCGCGCACGAGAAGGGGCTCGAGCTGCTGCTCGCCGAGACCGAGGCGACCGCGCGTCGCGAGGCGAGCGAGGCGAAGAAGAAGCCAGGGCGGGCTCCATATTCATGGAGGAAAAATAAAAACAAAAACGACCAAACCGACGCCAAGTTCGCGTCGCGCGACTCCGCGTCGGAGAATACGGAGACGGACTCCATCCTCAAGGTGGGCTCCTCCAAGACGCACCACCAGATGGCCGTGTCTCTGCGTCACCTAAGAGACTTCGAAAGAGCGCTGGACCACCTCGGCGCCATCTCGAAGCCGCTCGAGGCGGCGCTGGGCGCGGGCGACGTGCTGTGCGAGATGGAATCCTGTTTCCGCGAACTCGGCCTTTTCGAGGAGGCGGAGACGTGCTTGCGGCGCGCCGCGAGCGAGGCGCCCGCGGCGCGGGCGGACAACGTCGCGAAGATCGCGACGTTCCGCCGCGAAAACATGGGAGGCGACGCGAGGACGTGCGTCGAGGAGCTCGAGCGGTGCCTCGCGATGGCGGCCAAGTCGGCGAAGATCGAGAAGGCTCGATTCGGCGAAAAGGTGGACGACTTTTCGCGAAAAGATGAAGGAAAAGATACGTCCAAGACTCACGATTCGGAACGCCGTTCCGTGGGGGGGTTAGACCGGCGTCGCGAGGCTCGCGTGCGCGTGCTTCTCGGGCAGGCGCTCTGTGCTGTTGCTGAATTAAACAAAGCGGAGAAGCATTTCGGCGCGGCGTGCGCGAAGGCGCCCGAAGACCCGCAGACGTGGCTGGCGCTCGCGTCGTTTTACAGAGAAACCGAGCGCGACGACTTGGCGATGCCCGCGCTGCGCAAGGCGGCTGCGCTGGGGGAGGTGCCTCGGGACCTGGAGGCGGAGCGTTTGCAGGAAGAACACCGGAAAGCGAACGCGTTGAAGCGCGAGATGTCGATGCGCGGCGGAAAAAAATCAAAGGGGACGCGTTTGACGCTCTCGCTGAAGGACGCCGTCGGAAACGCGCTCGGGGCGACGCGCGAAAAAAACGCAAAGTCTCTCGCGTCTGTCGTTTCGTCGACTTCCGCGCGCGTGCTTGACCCGCAGAAGAGCGGTCGGCTGCGTCAGAACCTGGCGCGCGCCGCGGAGCGCGCGGAGATGGAGAAGCAGCGGGCGGCGGAGGCGGAGGCGCTCCGCGTTCAGAAAGTCAAAGGCAAAGGCTCGTTCAGCGCGCGGCATACGAAGACTTCTGATTTCGTCGACCCCAACTTGTTACACGCGCGCGAGAAGGCGTTAGGCGCGATGGCGGCGATCTTCGAGAGCCACGGCCAGACTGGACGCGCGATGGAGGTGTACGCGTCGATGGACCAAAACGACGCGCGGGTGGTTAAAAGACAGGAGGAGATTTTAACGGAGGCGGCTTTGAAGCTCCAGCGGACGTTTCGGGGGAAAAAGGCGCGCGAGGAGTTTGAACGGAGGCGAAAGACGCGACGCGCGCGTCGCGTTTACGGCACAATGGACGGTTTCACGAACGTCCAAACGTTCACGCAGGGCAAAGGTACGGGGTTTTCTTCGTTGGCCAGAAATATGTCTTCCACGAACGGCGCTTCGGACCAACACGCGGGGAGGAGTTCGAAACCCCTCGGGAGCTCGTTCTTTTGAGATACGATACGGTACATTACGCACTCGCGGTAGTCTACGTTTTCGCGTTTAGTCGTACGGCGCACACGTGCAGGAACCGGTCCGCGCCCCGCATCCGCGCGTGCAGCGCGTCGAGCGGCGCGTCCAGAGAAACCTCAACGCCCTGCACGAAGCACCGCCAAGAGTCGTTCAAAGAGTCGTTCGATTCGTTTTCCAAAAATTGCGGCGCGACGAGCGCCAGAGCGTCGCGCGCCGTCGATTTCCGCGACCCGAGCCCGTGCGGGTAAACAGGCACGGGCGCGGACGTCCAAACGACGTCGCGCCACGACGCGTGACGTTCGGTCGCGTCGGTTCTGGTTCGCACGAACACGCGCGTGGGAATTCGGCGGTTCGACAAAGACTCTTTGTCATCCGCCGACGCGTTAGCCGCGACGTCGGCTTCCGTCGCGCGCGCCGTGACCTCGAGCGCGGTCTCCGCCTCCGCCGCCAAGCTTCTGTCTCCGGTCAAGACGCTGCGCCACAGATCACGCTGCGCCGCGCGCGTCATGCTCATGACCACCGCGGCGCTCCCGCGCTCGACGTGCACCGCCTCCTTGAGCGCGTTGAAGAAATGCGCGCGGGCGGAGGATTCGTCTCCCGACGCGAACAAACTGTGCGCGTTGGAAAAAACGTCCGAGTCCCCGGTTCCGGCGAAGACGTGAGCGGCGTCGTCTTCGTCCTCTTTACACGGCGCGTAGTGCACGGTGAGTCGCCACGGGCGAGACGCGACGGTGCCGTCCGCTTCCCGACGCGCGAAGACGTCGTGCAGGGTCCCGGCGCACACGTTCCAGCGCAGCGGCGCGCCGTCGTGGTCGAACCAACACGGTTTCTCGGTTTTTCTTTTTTCGTCCGGCCTTGCGCTCGGGGTGTCGGGCTCGACGACGTCCGGCGACGGCGCGCCTTCGTCGCCGACCGCGTCCGCGTTTCTCTGATTGGTTAAGACGTTGTCCGGGAACCTCGCGACGAACGGTTCGAAGTGCCGCCGCGGCGACGGCTCCGTCTCCCGGTCGTACCACACGGGCAGGTACGCGCCTCGCGGGATGAGCCCGAAAAAGGGGGGAGGGGGCGCCACGTCCGCCACCTCGTCCGCGGCGAGGTGGATCTCCACCGGAATCGCGCCGCGCCACAGCTCGGTCTGGATGCGATCCTCCACGGAGGCGCTCATCGCTCTCGCTCCAGCCGCCGCGCTTCGTCTTCTCGCGTCGCGCGCGGACTCTGACGCTCTCGCCTGCGCTTCAGATCCGCGGGAAGCTCGTGTCCCACCGCCTCGACCGCCGCGCAGAACCCGTCGAGCACCGCGGGGCAGTTGGTGTCAACCCAGCCCCGGAACTCGGGGTCGGTGTTCAGCTTGTGGAACGCGTAGTACGACCCGCCCAGAGCCGCGAGCTCGGCCGCCACAGCCACGCCGACAAGCTTCTTGAGCGCCTGCATGGAGTGACGCGCGAGCGCGTCGTCGAGATCTCAGAGTTTCGCTCCCGGAGGTGAAGAGTCGCTCGGATGTCAAATTTTGAACGCATACCACGCCGCGCGTTCCTCGAGCGCGCACGGCGTCGCGGCGTCCGTATCGCGATGGACGCGCTCGCGGGCGCGACGGTCGTGGTCGACCCTGAGCCGTACGTGGGGCGGCTCGCGGCGGCGTCGCCGTGTGCCGATACGGCGAACGACGCCGCGTCCACCTCGGGCGGATCTCGAGGCGTCCCCCTGTTCGACGCCGCGCCGGTGCCTCCCTCGAACGACCCGGCCACGACCGTCAAGGTGGTGGAGGACCTCGCCGTGTTCGCGGGCGGCGCGGTGTGGTGTCTGGATTGGGCCCCGGCGCGTGGCGGCGCCGAGACCGCCCGCCACGTCGCCGTCGAGGCGCGCGCGAAGGACGACGTCGAGCACAGCTTGGGCGCCATCGGCCGCGCGCGCGGGCCCGGGCTGGTCCAGGTGATGGCGCTGCGGCTTCCGCCGCCCGGGGCGAGCGGCGCCGCCGCCGCACGCGCGACCAAAGGCAAAAGGCCTCGCGACGACCCCGCCCCGGGCCCTTCGGTCGACCGCGCGACCGCGCGCGTGGTCCTCGGCCTCGCGCACGACGCCAAGCACGCCTTCGACCTCAAGTGGCGTCCGGCGGATGTCGACAACGAAAAATACGAGCCAACCGGGGAGACTCTCGGCACCCTCGCGGCGGCGCTCGGGAACGGGCGCGTCGAGGTGTGGCGCGTCCCCTCGCCCGATACCGTGACAAAGGAAAAAGAAAAAACAACAACGCGTTCCGACTCGGGTTCGAGCCCGGTACCTGTCGTGAAGTGCGCCGCGAACTTCGTCGGCGTCGTGCCTCCGAACGCGGGGGTCCCGCTGTGTTTGGACTGGGCGCGTTCGTTTCCTAAAAACAGACTCGTCGCGGGGACCTCCACCGGAACGGTGGTGCTCTGGACGCTCCCGGAGGATGGGAAGGATAAGGACGGAGATAAGGGCCCAGAGCTGCCCGCGATGCGGATCGCGTCCACCGGGTGCCCGCAGCGATCGATTCGCTTCGCGCCGTCTGAACGCGCGGGATCCGACGAGAAAAACTCCGACTCTCGTTTCCTGGTGCTCTGCGGCGGGCACGGCATGTCGGCGCCCGCGGCGTTCGACACGAGAGACGTGTTTTCCACAAACGCGGGTGGCAATTACTCGTTCGGAGGAAACGTCGCGACGACGGACGTTTCTTTCGCGCCGAACGGCGTTTTCTTCTCTTCGCGCGACGACGGCGCCGTCGACGCGCACGACTTTTTTTTCGACGCGCGGATGGCGCGGCCGAGACGGGACACCGCGGACCGGGTCTCTAGGCGGACGCTGACGCACGACGAGCAGCACCCGGAGAATGTGTTGCGTGTTTTTCACGACCACACCACGACGCGAACGAAAGGAAAGAAGGCCTCTTCTGAGACGTTCGCCGTCTCGCCTCGGCTCGCGGTCGACCGCGGCGCGGCGTGGAGCGTCGACGTCAAGCCGGCGTTCGCTTTCGATTCCAACATTCCTGGAGAAGACGTCGGAACCGCGTTGGTGCTCGCCGGGTTCGGACGCGCGGGCGCGAGACTGTGTTTTGTGAACGTACGAAACGGGCTGCGGAAGGTGACCGGCGTCCGCAGCGGCAAGATCGAGGCGCGCCAAAACGGCTTCCCCGTGGACTTGACGTTCGTCGGCGCCACGGCGACTTTCTCCTCCGCGGAAGACGCGGAAGAAGACAAGGATGCGCGCGACGAAGAGGACGAACCCGCACAGGGACCATCTGTTGACGCGCGTCTCGACGACGACGCCGACGACGCGACGATGACAGATGACGCGATGCACGCGAAACCTCACGGCGTCGCCGCTTTGCTTCGCCGTTTACAAAAAAAAGCTCGCGCGCGCGTCGACGCCGTGCGCGTCGCCGCGCCCGCGCACAGAGGCGCGGGGGGCTTCGGTTTCGTCGCGGCGTCCGCGTTGGCCCCCAACGCGGACGTCGCGTCGTCTTTCAAAATAGACGGCTCGCTCGCGGCGCGGTACGCGCCCGTGCGGTGCGTCCGGTGGTTGGACCCCCAGACTCCCGTCTCGCGGTCCCCGGATCGAGCCTGGTTCGCGTGGGGCGACGACGCGGGTTTCGTGCGGTTCCAGCGCCTGTGCGGCGGCGCCGTCGCCGTCGCCGCGCGCGGCGTCGCCGAGACGGAGACGCGCAACTGATTCTTCTCGGATTGAAATTCCATCTCGACACGATACGATCGCGTACGACCTTCGAAGTTAGTTACCTTAAGGTACTACTTTAAGTATTATCACGGTCGTCTCACGCGCTCCTGTCCACGACCCGCTCCAGCCTCGCCGCGTCGTCGTCCGCCCCTCGCACCCCCCAGCTCACGACGTAGTGCGCCTGTATCAGTTCGTACTCCTCGAGCTCATCCAGCGGCTCGATGAACGCGACACGTCGCGATTCCGAAGGGTTCTCATAGGCCAATCGTTTCGACGCCGCGAGCATGTCAACGGCGCCGGCGATTTCCCACCCGTTTCGTCGCGCGCGCTCGACGTGTTTTGCGACGCCTCTCGTCTTTTCGGCGCCGAGAAGAGGACACCCCCGCGCTCGCAAGTTTAAAAGCATCTGCTCGCCGAACCTGTCCCGTGCGCTTTCGTTCTTTTCAGACTCATTCGCGTCGCCGATCAGACTCGGGTCGTACGCGAAGTACGCGCGGAGCGGCGGGGGTTTAAGGTCAAACGACTTCCCTTCTCCTTCGCGGCCGCCCCAGCTCGCCGCCCAGCGGAGGACTCCGCTCGCCTCCTCCGCCTCGAGGTACGCCAGGCAACACTCGGAGAGGAACAGCGTCGGGACGTTCGGATCGAGACGTGCCGTGTCGCTCAGCGCCGCGTCCAGCGCGCGCGCGTCGCGAAGGTCGCACCCGCACATCACGTAGCCGCCGCCGTCGGCGAAGGCGTTTTTTTTCTCCTTCGAATTATCGAGCCCATCTTCGTTTTCGCCCATCCTCCGCACGCCGTCGCCGCCGACGCACGCCTCTCGCAGCGCGGGCGTTTTGTTCACGATACCAGCCTTCTCCTCTATGACCGCGTTATGGTCGATCTCCACGAACGTCAGCGAACACGGTTGGCGCGTGTGTTTCTCGTCGTCTTCTCTCTTCATCCGCGTCGTCCGGAGCCGGAAATACGACGTGTCGAAGCCCGCGCCGAGGCTGACGATTTGTCGCCTCTTTCCGAACGCGTTTTCGTGACGAGCCTCGGCGACGCGATCGTCTCCGTGGCGCGACGTCGCCGCGGGCGAAGACGCGCCGAGCCCGTCCGCGTCGAACGTCGCGTCGAGGAACGCGTCGAGCACCGCGCGCACCGTCGCGACGCGCGCGTGGTACCCGCGGTTGATGAGCGGCGGGTGTTTCGGGACGCGGCGCGCGAAGTGCTTCACGAAGGGGTCGTCGAAGTACCCGCGGGACACGCAACACGCCTTGGCGCCCGATGCCTCGTCGTTGGTCTTGATCACGCCGAGGTCCGGGTCCGGCACGCTCGCGTCCGCGCGCCGCGCCGAGCCTGACCCCGCCGCCGCGAACGCGGGAGGGGGGGGGGGCATGGACGACATCGCGAGGACACCCGGTGCCCGAGGCGAAGTGCTGATGGTAGCGCAGCGCGCGTGGTTGATGATGACGGTAATTGTCTTCTTGCATAAAAATACTACAAGCGCGTAAAGCGCGCTTCGCTCGTTCGTCTCGACGCTCACCGCGCCTTGGCGGCTTCGTCGGCGTCGTCCACCATCACGGGCTCGACCACTTCCCTCACAGTCGTCGCCTCCTCTTCAGCTTCTTCAACAGATTCCTTCTTCGTGAACGCCCAGCACTTGGACACCCACGCGACGGTGGGTTCTTCCTCGGCGACTAAACCGAACTCGCCGAACAGTTGTCTTAAATCGGTCAGCGAGTAGTCGCGGTAATACGGCTCGTGGTTGAACTGCGGGAACCGCTCTAACGCCTGGTCGAACGCCTTCTCCATGCCGAGGAACTTCCCATCGCCCACTTGTGCGGAGTCCACGAAGAAAAGCTTACCCCCCGGCTTTAACACGCGCGCGAATTCTTTCGCCGCGTTTCGACGCGCTTCCTTGGGCATCTCGTGGAACAAGTAAACGTTCGTGACGGCGTCGAAGGAGTTATCAGGGAATGGCATTTGTTCGCAGTTCGCCTCGACGAGCGTCAACGTACCATCAACTCCCTCAACGTTCTCGAACCGCTTGTTATTCACCCTCGTCGCCTCCAAATAGTGCGGCGAGAGCTCGAGCGCGGTGTAGTTCGCCGCCGGCCAGTTATCGCGCAGGAACGTTAAAAAACGACCGGTTCCGCTCGCGACGTCCAGGATGTTCAAACCGGCACCGTCGTTTCCGCCGTTTTTCGCGTGAAACGCACTGACGTACCTCGAAACATAAGGCAACACCTGTCTTCGCATGGTGTCCGCCGACCCTAAAAACAGAGTCTCTACTTGGAAATCGTACAGCCGCGCGGAATCGCTCGAGAGCCACCCGTCTGTTTGATAATGAAAGTTCTGCAGGTAATACGCCGGGTACCGTTCCGGATCGGGCGCGAACTTCTCCAGGAGCTCCTGGCCTTGTTTCGAGTCGCGCCTTTTGCTGACATCAGACTGGTCCGTAAGCGTGTCTCGCGATAACTCAAAAACGTCCACGGGGTTCCACTGCGACGCCGGCGCGGTGGCGGGGTTCAAATCGTACGGAAACTTGTACACGCCGTTTTCGAGATTCTCGAGCTCGTCGCGGAACAGATTGACGATGCACGTCAGATGCTGCTCGAGAAACTGCGAAACCTCCGCCGCTTCAGCCTCCGACAACGCTCGGCCGTCCGCGGCGTTGGTAACGATGTTCCCGAGGTTGCTCTCCGCGTCGGGGACGCGCGCGCGCGGCTCGGGGTCGAGCACGGCTTTGACGATGGCCGCCGCCGCCGCCGCGCCGTCGATGTTGGACGACCCGCTGACGCGCGACGACAACACGCCCTGGCTGAGGAAGAACGCCAGCCGCAGGCCCACCGCGCTGGTGTACTGCGCGCGGAGCACCTGCTTCTTGGCGTCCGCGGGGAGCGCCTCCTCGAGGCGCTCGGCCACCTGCTTGAACGGCTCGCGCAGGAAGTCGGGCAGCGGGAGCTCGGGCGCGACCGGCATGGAGGGGCTCATCGCGGCGACGCGCGTCCGGGACGCGCGAACGGCGCGCGTCTCGGAGACGCGGCGGGGCGCGGCGACGCGCGGCGCCGCGGCGGCGGCGGCGAAGGCGGACATCGCGAGTGGTCTCGAGGTCGGCGAAGGGGACGCGCTCGCGAGCTCGGGGTCGTTCGCGTGCGGGGACGAACGACGAAGGCGCGCGTGGCGTGCTCTGACGTCGACGTCGACAAACCGGTTCGGTTGGCACGCCACCTGAACCGTCATCGAGCGCGGAGCAGCCACGTGGACCACAAACAAGTTACCATGGTAGATTTTTTCGCGCACGCGGCGACGAGTCGCACATTTTAGAAAACGGGAGAGAGCTCGTCCTGACAGCGTATGTAGTCACAAACAAAGCCACAATAAAACACGCGCACAAAAAAGGCCGTCCGAGGGAGGCGAAACGCCTTTCCTTTTCGTCCATCCATCGCGCATCTCCGCTTTTCTTCGTCTACTTCGGGAAACTTGCCAACTCCGGGAAGGTCCTCTTGAAGTTGTTCCCGGCGTTGCACCAGTCCGTGGGGTCATTGGTCGGGCCGACGTTCCGGAAAGGCAAACGCGCCTCGCTCGCCTCGCGGAACGAAGCGCGCACGTCGCGGCGCCATCGATTGACGTCGGCGACGAGCGTCTTGCGAGGCGCGACGGCGCATTCAATCGTCGTCGTCGTCGTCGAACGCGAGCTCTTGTCGTCCGCCGTCTCTTCGCGGTCTTCTTGTTTGAGATCATCCGTCTCTTCTCGTTGGCTCTCGGAGTCTCTCGCTTCCAAAAGAAAATCCACCTTCCCCGCAGCGATCGCGTCGGCGGCGGAGGCGCCGTCGGCGAACTCGACGACGGCGAAAGATTCGAACGCACGCGGCGGGTCGTTCGCGTCGCGGTTCGACGGTTCAGTCACGACTTTTCGCGGCCTGTGCACGCGCGCGACCGCGCCGAAGCGCGTCTCGCACTGTGCGCGGATCGAACCCAGGTCGAGGTCTTGCGGCAGGCCGAGGACGACCACGGGATTGCAAGTCAGGTCGTACTGGTTCTCGGGCGAATCCTCGGATCGGAAATCTTTCTGCCACCCCATCTTGTGGTACTGCGTGAACATGGGCGTGCCCTCTCGGTCGCGGAAGCCCGTGCCGGGGACGTCGAACAGCGCGTAGACGCGGTCGTCGTGGGCGGCGCGGGACATGGTTTCGTAAACGAAGGTCGGTGGGCGCGGAGGATCGCGACGAGCGTCGTGCGGTGTGGAGGCGCGTCCCGGGCGCGCGTCGAGAAACCGTTTCGCGAACATCATGTCGGCCGCTCGCCTCCCGAAATTTCTCGGACCCGCAAAAAATTGTGACGCGTGACGCTCGCGTCGGCGTTTCTTCTCGATGCTGAGTCAGTCGCCATCAGTCGCGATGGCGCTCGCGGGGGACCTGGCGTCGACGCTCCGCGCGGACGCGTTTGTTTTGCGCGCGCGCGCTCGGTGGCGCCGCGCTGGACTCCCGCGTTTGCCCTGCCGCTCCCCCCCACCCCCCGCCGCGAAGCTCTTCTACGACGCGAACGCGCTGGGCGGCGATTCCGCGGAGCTCAAGGGGGCGCAGCAGCTGAAACGTCTGTTCACGTACGTCGCCATACGCGTCGTGCAGGGCCACATCGAGGGCATCGGCAACGACGGCGGGTTCGCGCCGCAGGCCACGGGCTGGGACGGGTCGAGCAATTGCCCCGATTACGACGTGTTGCGGTGGCACATGGAGAACGTGCCCTTGGGGGACGGGGACGAGTGGATATCGGCGTTGATGAAGGAAAATCCGACCGTCGCGCTGCGCATCCTCGAGGCGCGCAAGGCGTACGCGGCGGAGTTCGATTACCGCGCGATGCGCGAGTGCGTGGACGAGGTCATCGGCGAGGGCAACGTGCGTTTGATGCAGGAGCACATGGCCGCGAGCCTACGCGGCCGCGGGAACGACGGCGGCGAGGATGACGGGATTGAGAATCGATCGTTTTAGAGAGGATGTCGGCACTTATTAGAGAGGCGACGCGACAAGCTTGTGAGACGAAAAGCGTTTCAGACGAACACGCGATGACAGATGGCGGTCTGAAAACGAAAGGAGACACCCGATCAAAAAGGCACCGGTCGTCACCGGTCGTCTCGTCACTCGGACGCCGACGAGAGCTCCAAGGCGGACGCGAAGGACGCGCCGCGCGGAGGAACGCGCGGATCGGCATCTTCTCGTCGTTTTCGTTTTCGTTCGTCCTCCTCGTCGTTCGCGGATCCCGGGAGTCCTCTCTCGAGACCGCGCCGCAGTCGCCGCAGAGCCGCGAGCGTCTCCGCGAAGGGAGGCCGCGACAGCGGGTCGCGCGCCCAGCACTTCTCGACGCGCGACGCGACCCGACGCGCGGTCACAGCCGCGACGCGGCTATCGACGCGACGGTTTTCCTTCCCGTCTTCGCCGGAGACAGACTCTTCGCGCCCGAGCCAGTCGCGTCGCTCGAGCTCGCCCCAGCGCGGGCGCTCGTCCTTGACGCCGACCAGCTCGACGATCTGCGTCGGGGTCAGGCCGCGCCACGGGATCGAACCGGTGACCGTCTCGAACGCGGTCATCGCGAACGACCACGCGTCGCAGCGTAAAAGACTCCTCGTCGCGTCACCCGCTCCGGAGGCGAAATCGCCGACGACGTCGTCGAACAACTCCGGGGCCATGTAGTTGATCGTCCCGGGAGGCGCGGACATCGTCGTCGTCGAGTCACGACTCCTCGCGTGTAGAGGTAACGTCGATGTTTCATCAACCATCGCGTCCACCGCGGCGTCCACCACCCGCTCGTCGTCGGACGAAGCGGACAGAGCGTCGGAGCGAAAAATATTTTCGTCTCGCGCGAGGCTCCCGCGCGAAAACACAAGCCTCGCGGTTCCGAAATCCGCGAGCTTCGCGCCGCGCGTCGAAGCGTCTAAAAGCACGTTCTTCGGCTTGACGTCCAAGTGCGCGATCGAACAGAGCCGTTTCGTCTGACGCGGCGAAGAAGATGAAGCACTGGAACCGAAAACGACTGGTTTGTCACACGCGTGCAGGTACCTCAGCGCGCTCGCGACGTGCGTCAACAAACGGAGCCTCTGTGTGAGCGGAAAAACGCCGTACGGGTCGTCGGACTCGTTCGCGTCTAAAAGCGCGTCGTGTAGGCTGCCGCCGTCCAGCAGAGGCATCAGAAACGCGCGTGGTGAATGGCACGCCGCGAGTAACGCCACGACGCGCGCGTGCCTGCTTCCGACCATACGCAACGCTTGTAGCTCGCGTTCGAAGGAGATTGCGTTTTCTTTCGTTTTGTTTTCCGCGGAGGCGTCGCCCTCCGCGGCGAAGAGCTTCACGGCGACAGTCGAGACGCGAAAATCGCTCGTTTTTTTTTCGTCGTCGACGCGGCGAGTCCACGTCCCCGCGCGCACCACCGCGGACGCGCCTCGGCCGAGCACCGCGCCCAGCTCTATTTGCGTTTGGAATTGCGACGCGGTGAGCTCAGGGACGCGCGCGAACGAAACGCCGCGCTCGCTCGCGCCGTCGCTGAACGTTTCGCTCGAAGACGAAAAGCCGTCCGCCGTCTCGTCGTCGTCGTCGCAACGCGTCGACGTCGGCGTCGACGACGCCGCCGAGACGGCCTCCGCGGTGGTCTCGAGAGCGAGCGCTAACGCGTCGGCGGTGAGAATGACCACACCTGGCTGGTCCGCGCCGCGAAGCACTCCCCCGAAGTCCCCCCCCGTGCTCGAATCTCCCGCCGAGGTTTTCGTGGGGGTCCGGGAGACACATTCGGAGCGCGTCCCGCTGTCGGAGACCGTCGACGGTTTCCGCTCCTTTTCCGTTTCAACCTTTGCGGATCTCGCAAACG
>ENA-OUOG01002450-OUOG01002450.1-marine-metagenome-genome-assembly--contig:-NODE-2450-length-19232-cov-3.959645_pt1 | contig 19232 bp, 20 predicted proteins | sample MGYA00248635_ERZ508505 | MGnify/ENA primary metagenome ERZ508505 (study PRJEB26176, sample SAMN06267871) | marine metagenome | isolation source: Saanich Inlet, British Columbia, Canada | place: Pacific...
TCATATGTAGACACTCCCCCAGTGCTTGCTGTGGCCGTGTTAAGATTAGTTAATGCACCGCCAAGATCATCGTACCCAGACTGCGCTTCTCCATCAGATTTCGCGGACAAATTCTGCACCGCAGAGCCAACTGTAGATGCCGCACTCGCGCCCGTACCACCAACAGTTTCATATATCGCAGCCGTAAGAACTTGGTCCAAGTACCCCTTGTCGTAATCCGCCGGATCAATGCCCTGATCCTCTAAGGCCTTGATAACCGCGGCGTTTACACCAACCTGCTCCAAACCACCTGAAACACCCTCGGCAGTCAGAACACCAAGTCCTGTCAACGCGCTGTTAATCGCAGTAGGCAATGCCTTCGCCAACGGAGCAAACCCACCCGCCGTCAAAGCAACCAACGTGTCTACCGCACCACCAGCGACACCAGATGTGTAAAACGCCTGCGTTTCAGCCGTATCCACAACCGTGTTAAACTCTTCCTCCGACAAGTGGTCCAACGCACCACTGGCTCTCAGTGACTCCAACTCAGTCTTTGTCTCGTTCGCAGCCGCAGCGCCCGCTTCCGCTGTACCTTGCTGGAAAGACACCGCACCACCAGCCACAGGACCAAGGAGCATGACCGTCCCAACATCCAGACCGAGACCAATTAGTTCTTGGGCCGCGACACTCGCCATCCACGCGCCAGGAGTAATACGCTCCCCAGCCATGTTATAGCCCTCGTTGTTCGGGTCCGGCATACCATCAGTAATCAGCTTCTTGTACTCATCTGATTGATTGTTCAGTATTTCCTTAGACTGCTCGCTCAAATACTCAACCGCAGGAGCCAGTGCTTCACTAACAGCAGTACTCGTTGTTCCGGTGCGGTCTACGCCATCTAAATCAGCTATGACTTTCTCGCCAGTATTAGGATCCGTGAACTCGTACTGGTCGATATTATACGAAGACAATATGCTCAAAGCATCATCCGCCATCGTACCTGTGCCCTGAACACGAAGAGATAGCTCCTCCAGGAAACCGCCCACGGTATCGTAACCAAGACCCGCCGCAATCTCACCCAGAGTTAAATCACTGCCGCCTCTGATAGCATTAGCCGCGCTCTCAAACGTATTTGGAGCCTCCTGCAGTGTACCATACTGATCCGTAAGATCCGAAATGTCCTGATCAGTCAATGTGCTCGTGCCTAAACCCTGCTCAAAAGCCAGGATCTCCGAAGCCGTAAACCCAGCCGCGTCTAAGTCCGCCTCGGTGTATCCACCCTGCATGCGCGTAAGGCTGTCCACATAACCTTGAAGATCCTCTAAACGCTCTGGCGTGATCGATGGATCTACAGTGGAAGTACCCCCACCAGGAACTACCGAGAAATCCGTCCCACCGCCGTCATCTATTTCAGATAAATCCACCGTCGTGCCCGTACCGAGAGCACCCTCAATCGAAGTTCCAATGTTATCGCCAGGAGTTATCTCAACTTGCAGAGGCTCCTTAACCTCATAGCCGTCAGTATAAGTAACTCCCCCATATGTACCCGTAAATCCTACACCGTTCCCCGTAACTAACCGCTCTGATGGGTCAGATAGATCAAAGTACACATCATCACGAGCGTCCCCAGGCACAACCGAGAAATCCGTTCCATCGCCGTCATCTATCTCAGTGAGATCTACACCAGTTGCGGTCTCCGTAGTAGAATCACCTAAATTGATACTCGCGCCCTGCAAATCCCCAGCCGTGGCCTCACCACTAATAATCTGATCCAAAGCCGTGGTGTTGTCGTCCGATAACGTAACCCCGCCACCGCCAGGAGTTACATAAGTCGTAATATTATCGTCATCTATGTCGTCATTCAAAAGCTCCGAAGCAGTAACCGTGGCCTCAGATCCACCAATGCCTAAATCCGCGTCTAAATTGCGGCCTCCACCAGAAGTACCTGTTGTCAACGCGCCATCTAGATCGTCGTAGGTGCTACCCGCCGCCGCAGCAGCCTCTGGCGTGGAATACGCATCTCCATCAGCGCCCATGGTCCAACCGTAATGATCAACAAGGTTTTTGTCTACCTCATCAGAACGAGTTCCCTGCTGACTCGAATCCGGCACAAAGCCCACCATTTCGCCGCCCTCGTCTAAGTAGACTTCTCGGCCATTGGGTAATGTCGTGGTTGTTAAACCAGAAGCAGAAGTTGTCTGTCCAGTGGCAGGATCAACGTAGGTCGTAGCGTCATCGGAACTGGAACTCATAGCGTTACCAGCATCTAACTCAGACTGAGTCGCACCAGTGTAAATACTCTCATTATCATTACGAGTGTTAGACGTGATGTTGATCGTCTCACCAGCCTTGATGTTGTTAATATCAATGCCAGGATTATCCAACTTGATCTGCTCAATCGTAGTGTTGTTGTCCAACGCAAGCTGAGAAACAGTGTCACCAGACTGAATCGTCTGTGAGTTGTTGTTATTATTGTTGTTGTTATTGTCGCTCCAAGAGTCTGCGATAGAATCGCCCCAGCTACCCCATCCAGTTTCACCACCAAAAATAAGATAACTAGGCACACCGCCCGGTCCTGCCACTGGAGGCATACCGCCCCTCATCTTCTGCAACATCGCCTCTTCTTCAGGATTGATGTAAGACAGCATGTGAGGCTGACCCATGATTTCAGTCTGCCTTGGGACGTTGGCAAAAGCAGCCATAGATTGTGGCTGTTTAAAAGCTGCTAATTTGTTATTCATCCCAAGCTCCCTACTGGGTTGCCCTCTGCATCAAAATACACTGGCATACCAGCCGCATCAGTGTCTTGATACCCTTGCAGATACCGCTCGTCTGGGCCTTCAACAGTTAAGGCATTTTCGTAGCGAGCTGTGTTTTGAAACTGCTCTGGACTTAAAACACGTCCATCTGGTGTTCGATATGCAGTAGATCCATCTGCCAACGTAATCTGTTCAGCCATTACATCGAAGTTTTCGCCAGTCATAAACTGACGCATGTAAGCTGGCATAAACGCATACCCACCACCGCCACGCGAATAACGATCATAATCGCTCGACGTTCCGCGTGTACCGTAGATACCTCTACGGCTGTTATTATCGCTTTGAATGGCACTAGACACATTAACGTCATCTATTCCATAAACTTGGTTTACAGTAGATCCACTTGCAGCATCATTATATGGAACAAGATTGTTAGTAATCATATCAACGCTGCCATCGCCTTGGATATAGTATTCATCACCACCACTTGTGACAAACCCACCCTCTGTACTCATGCCAGTTGAATCTGCGGCAGCAGCGGCGCTTTGGGCATCATAAACAGTTCTAAAACGATCAAAATCATTTACGCCATCTTTATTGGCATCTGGATCGTAAGCTGGATTGTTTGGGCCGGGAGGCATAAATGCCATAATATCATCTGCGCCCAAAACTTGATCTGCAAAGGTAGACATAGTTGAATTATCAAATCCAACATAGTTTCCTTGAGCATCAAACTGCGGTGTGGCTCCCATCTCCAAGGCTGCGACTTGCTGGTCAATAATTGACTTTCTGTCTTCAATGCCGCCTTTTAGCATTTGTTCGCCAAGATAGCCTCCGAACATGGGGCTAATCATACCCGGCAAGAATGATGCAAAGTAAGCCAGATCACCCGGTGGTATATCTTCTTGCATTTGCTGTTGGGCTGTTGCTACCGAAATTTCGTCCGAATCCATCCCAGTTGTGTCTAGCACATTGTTGCTAGAATCGTCTGAGACTCCGTAGATGTAATCGCCTGTTGAAGAGTAACCACCACCTGTCAAAGATGCTCCAGTTTCATCATCAACCAACTGACCATTGACGTAAGATGCGCCATCAAATGGCGTGAGTAAGTTTGCAAAATTTTCTCTTGCGCTGTTTGAAACACCCGCTGTTGATGTTGGGCGGGGAGTTGTATCTGCTGGTAAAGCCCCAGTAGTGGTTGCTGTTACTGGAGCTGGTCTGTTGTCATCATCGTTGCTAGTGGTATTGGCTATCCCAGAAATAACATTGCCTGTGGATGTTGTTCCACCAGCAGAAATTGATGCGCCAGTGTTGTCATCAACTAACTGACCGCCAACATAAGATGCGCCATCGTTTGGCGTAAAGATATTTGCCAGCGTTTCTGTAAAGCTGTTGCTGTTGCTGTTGTCATTGTCATTACCACCGCCACCGCCACCGCCTCCGCCGCCGCCATCGCCGCCGCCATAGAAAATTTGTGGTTTCAGAGGGTTCATACCCATTAAATCAAGCAGCTTTGTCATGCCAATTACCTTTATTTGGGAACGCCCCGTTCCGATTTCCGCGATGAGCAAGCACTTCAGTTACGTCTGGATATTGTGTCCAAAACTGCTTTCTCATTTCCTTACAAATCCACAATACATCTTTTTTACCCATCGTAGCAATCATATCTACAAAAACCATTACCTCGCCATCTTTACGGGCAAAGATCTCTGGGCCATAATATTCTTTGCTATCGAATTCTTCGCGGGTCATAAATGCCCACGTTATGAGACCAACGCACTTTCCATCCCTGTAAAACAATCTAATTTGATTGTTGTCAATTGCAGGAAGCAATCTCCACGCAATAGTAGATGACTTGAAATCTTTGTAGGAATCAGAGTTGGTCCAAAGATCTAAGGCATCGCGCAGCATCACGCCCTCATAGGTTGAGGTGCTGGAGTTTGCACTGGCGGCTGTGCCGCCACATTCATTTGCGGCTGTGGCATTGCATCTGCAATTGCACTCAGCGCACCCATATCACCCGCGCCCATTCTTTCGCGGATCTCAGCCACTTTATTCATTAAATACTTGCTCATATCCATAGGCGGTTGACCCTGTGGCCCTCCAACATTGTTGGGAGGGGACATTGGAGGGCCACCCTGTGGACCCTGCTGCGGTAGACCGCCGAAGGCAGCAGGATTGATGGGAGGCAATCTATACTGTGGGGGGTACATTCTTCATGGCCTCCATCTGAATTTTAGCTGCATTTTTTTCTCTCTCAAGCTGCAACTCTGCCTCCAGTTTAGTGATCTTGGCTTGCATATCGGCTTGCGCCTTGGCTGCTTCGATCTCCATATCTTGCCGCGCCTCTGCTTGTTTGATCTGAATGTTTGACTGCGCCTTGGCTTGATCCGATTGGATCTGAGCCTGCGTTCTCGCCTTCAGAGCTTCTGTCTCCAGTTTTGCGAGTTCTTGCGCATATTGCAATGGGTTTCCTTGCTGACCTTGCTGCCCACCCATACCTCGCAGTGCTTCGATCTGCTTCATTTGCGGAGATGCTGCCACAACTTGCGCTGCACGTTGACTGATTAGGCGATCTTGCTCTGGATCTACATCGTTGAATTTGACCTTCAACTCTTTGAAGTCTGGCAGTGGTGGCAGTGGGATATTTACACTGGCCTCCATTCGCTGGCGATACAAAAGCGCAATATGCTCTGCGATGTGAGCAATCAAAATAGGCTGCATTTGTTTTGCACCGGGATTGCCTGCCAAGGATGGATCTTGCAAGAACTGCATGTGAACCGCAATGTGCGCCTCATGGTCTTGCTCTGGGAAAGCGCGGATTGGCTTGCCATACATCACGCTCATGTTCTCATCGATTGGGTCCATCTGAACCGCCTCTTCAGGCTTCTTCAGGATCTCATCAATATTCGGAATGCGGATCGCCTCGTACATCCGCTTGTATGCCTCATACAAATCATGGAGCTGCGGAGCTGATCGAGCCATTTCCAAAACAGCTTGTGCCTGCGCAATGCGCTGGGCTGTCGAGAAGATGTTAGGATCTGACACTGGTACGATGTCGATGCGATCATCGAAGTCTTGACGATAGATAACATCAGAAGATCCAGCTTGGGCGAAGGTAAACTCATCAGGCAAGTTTTCCGCGTTTAGCTTTGCGAGTAGTTTAAACTCTTGGCCCTGTGCATAATGCAACCTCTTATGGATCGCACTAAATGCCTTCGAACCTTGTTCGATCAGCGCAACCGTCGATCCAACTGGAGCATTTGGGTTCACGTCACCGACATTCAAATCGGCTGTGCTGGCAAAACGCTGGCCTGCCTCAACAATGTAGCCAAGCAAACTGAACAGCGAGCTGCTTGGTTCCTTGAACGGCAGCGGCATGATTGCCTTGTTCACGTCATCGACTGTGCTGTCGAGATCCACAAACTCACCGGGGCTGATTTGCATATCGCCGCCATTAACGCGGCCACGCAGTTTAAAGCCACCTTGCATGTTGGCGAATGCGGCACTGTCGAGAAGGGCGCGAAGCGAACCAGTCGCTGCTTTACCCAAGCCTCCGATCATGTGGTACAGGCCAAAGCCATAGAAGCCTAGACCGGGCAGGAACTTGTAGCTCACAAACCAGTCACGGCGCTTTTTCATTTCATCGTCTTCTTTCCAGTTGCGGCGAATACTCACCACATTCTGGTTTTCATAATCGATTGTGATCACATATGGGATGGCGACAGCGTTTTCGTCTGCCTCATCGCTATCCATTTCTTGGCCATCGATACCCTCGAACAAATCATAGACGTGCATTTCGAGCAGCGTCATTACATCGTCTTGGCTGTCATCGCTGTATTCATCGACGCCTTCGATCTCACCGATCACGCTATCAGCGGGATCTAAAGAATCGCCAATGTATTTTGTCGGCAGGTAGTAGCCGTTCTGAACGTAGCGGTTGAAGTCGTTCTTCGGCATCCGAATGATGTGCGTGTAGCGCGGGGATGTGTAAAGGTCTTTGCTTTCTGGGGCGACCACAAAGTCTTCAGCCTTTACGAACTGGCTGCACTGCCGATCCATGTTGGCATCCCACCAGACCTTCTTGAAGGTGTGGCCGATCAGTGGGAGGTGAAACAGCATCTGATCAAGATCAGGGAAATACTCAGGCATTTCCTGCGTGATCTGATAGTTCATAAACTCACGCACCCGGCGACCTTGGTCTTCGAGCTTTTCGTCTGGGTCACCAATGATGACCGACTTTACGGGACCGCCTGACGGGTAAAGCTCTGCGATTGCGCGAGCGTTAAACTGCGTTGCGGCTTCTGCGATCATTGGATGGATGACGATTGACAGACCGCGAGTTGCGCGTTCATCTTCACTTTCGTCTAGGCCACCATCTGGATCTAGGGTCTTGAGACCTTGCTTGTAGCGGTTTTCCCATTCGGATCTGGCTTCTTTGTCGTTCTCAAAGAACCCGATAAGTTCTTGCGCCTTTCGGAGCAGCTCACGTTCATCGATAACTTCTGCAAGGTTTTGGTCAAACTCTGCGTCTTCCAGCTCTTCCATCATATCAAGTTCTGGATCACCGATCAGAACGTCACCGTCTGGAAGTTCTTCAACCATGAGATCATCTGATGGAGCGCCTTCGGCAAACGGGATAATGTTTTCTGGTTCAGCCATAGAGCGTCATCCTTCTTGTTTCTACAAAATCGTCATCTTCAGGATCTTCTGAGTGACCGATAAACCATCCTTTTCGCAACCTCAACCAAGCCTGTGTGCATGTGTCAACGATGTCATCGTTGGGGTGGGCAGGGAAGGCAGCACATATGTCAATTAAATCTTTAGCCCATTTTCGATTGGAAGGGAAGAAAATCCTGCCATCTTCCAAAAGTGCGCTTGATGCATGGGCGCGAGCCTCTTTATCGCGGTCTGGGCTGTAGGCCAAAACAGGCACACCAGCCATCCGCAGATCTTGGAGTAATGACTGACCTGACGCCTTTTTTTCGATCAGCACTGCGTCTGGCTCCCACTCTTCATAAGCCTCCTGCGCCAAGCGTCTAAGGTCAGGATAGCTGACCTTGTCCCACCATGCTTCTAGCACAATTGCGCATGTTGCGCCTCTGTACTGAAAGACGCCCCAAGTTGTACGGGCGCTGAAGCTGGAGCTTTCCTTGGCCTCGAAGGCTGTATCGTATGATTGCAGAACGTATTCGATGTCGGGCAGATCTTCCTTCTCCCAAGGAACCCACCAGCTTGCCTTCAGGATTCCGCCACCTTTGGGTGATGGGCGCTGCTGTAGCTGGCCAGCGGCTGCGTAGGAGCCAAGGCTGCGCTCTAGAGTTGTTAGCGTTCTGTCATCGATGCGTTCAGGCCAGAGCAGCTCACCCTCTTTTGTGCGTGGATCTGAGAAGCCCAGCCATGACTTGCTTGGCGTTGGGTGGCCAATTTCGTATCGGGCAGGCAGGCAGAGGTGGTTCCACTCATCGCCTAGCTGATTGGACAGGATATGCCCGGTCAGGTCTTGCTCATGCACACGCTGCATGATGATGACGAAAGCGCCAGTGCGGGGATCGTTAAGCCGGGTCTGCATGGCTTGGTCCCACCACTCCAGAACGCCCTCGCGCACTTTTGAGCTGTCGCTGTCTACCACATTGTGTGGGTCATCGATGCAGATGATGTCACCACCGTCACCTGTCAGAGCGCCGCCTACGGACGTTGCTATGCGGTATCCTGTCTTATCGTTCTCGAACCTTTGCTTTTGGTTTTGATCGCCAGTCAGTTCGAACTTGTCACTGAAGTGGCGTTTGTACCACGGGCTATCGATCAGGCGGCGACACTTGGTGCTGTCTCTGATTGACAGGGAAGAGGCATAGGAGGCGTACAGGAACTTCTTATGCGGCTGGTGGGTCCAAGTCCAAGCTGGCAGCGCAACGGCCACGCTGATTGACTTCATGTGGCGTGGCGGCACGTTTATGATCAGACGTTTGATGTCGCCTTCGACAACGGCTTGGAGGTGATCGCTGATTGCATCGACGTGCCAGTTGTTTTGGAAGTCAACGCCCGGTTCAATCGTCGGCCATGCTGCTTTCGTAAACTCCCTCAATGATCTGCGGTAACGCTCCGCCTGAACTTGCTCCAAGGTTAGACTGTTCAAAAGCTGCTGCAATTGCGCTGAGTTGGTCATCACTTATCCTTGTTAAATCTATGACGTGCTTTTGTTCTATGGTTGTTGCGACCTCTTTTTTATCGACCCAGCCTGCGCGGTTCTTGAGAAAGAAGATCATCGCGGTGTTATCCCGGTCAATCGTGGCCTTTTCATAGAGCGCGTTGGTGACTTGCTGTATGCCTTCGGCCTCACCGCTTTTTATAGCTTCCGAAAATTCCGAATATTCTGACTGATAAAGCTGAAAAGTTGAGACAGAAATCCCCAGCGAAGCGGCGCATTGTTCTTTGGTTAAGCCCTGCGCCATGAAGCGTCTGGTGTTTTCCAGCACTTCAGGAGTGACCTCGAACTTGGGCCTTCCGACAGGGTTCTTTGATTTTTTCTTTGCCATGTGGTGATCTTTCCAGTTTTACTGCAATGTAAGATAGATCATTTAAAAAAGAAACCCCCACCACAAAGGCAGGGGCAGTTTGGGATGAGGCCACAGGCATGGGCCAAATCGAGCAGTAAATTTTTGCTATCACATTGCAAGGAATATTACAAACACTGCTGCCATCAGAACTACGAATGCTGCGCCTGCCATCATTTCTTTTGCCCATCCTTCTGGTTTTTTGCTGTGAATATCTAGGTGGCCTCGCAGATTGATTGAGATCCATTCGCCTTCTCTTGCTGGCGCTTCACCATATTGTGTGTGAACCCAGAGGTGGGAAGAACCTGCACGTTTGGATGTATTTTCTGCAACCCAATCTGGGAAGGTTGATTTGAAGCCTGTGAACTTCCAAGATTTAACGATCATTTTTTTGCTCCGAACATTTTATCCATCAGGCTTTTGCCTTTGGTTGTTAGGTTTATATTTCGTTGGCGCTTATCTTTTGCGTCCATTTCTATTTCGATAAGTTCTGCTGCTTCTGTTTGGCCTCTGCTATTTTCAGCGAGCGAGTGCAGCAATCTGTTGAGTGTTGAGTTTTTGAGATCCATTTTGATTGCGAGGTCTGCGCTTGTGATTGGGTACGACTGGCAGATCGCGGAGAATGTTGTGAGGTGGTTGATTGATGTCTGTGATCTATCGACCATTTTGTTAAACTCTTTGATTTGAGTTTCGAGTGTTGCGATCTGTTCCATTTCAATCCTCTTGGAATATTTCATCTGTGAGCGACACGGGCAGTTCGACTGTGCTTATACGAAAGTCGCATGTCAAACATTTCCGCCTGCGTCTAATTGTTGGAAAGCCGTAAAGCAAGTGCGGTCTTGAGTCCACAGTTGTCATTTTGGTTTCACAATTTGGGCAGTGCGAAGCAGCGAGTGTCATTTTGTTATCTCCCTATATCTACACACCATAAGTAACACGCCTGTCATAGACTGCAAGTGGTCAGAGAAAGTTTTTTAATGTATTTACTGCATATTTATTGCAGTCACCCATACTGCACTTATTCACCCAGCCCAAACCCCTTATTCTTATAGTATATATATATAGATATATTATTTATTACATTACTACATACTACCTACCCTACCCATCTCTCAGACATATAGGGGGGGGTATTAGGCACTAAGGGGGACTGCAATATTGCAATAAATGCAATAAATCGTAACCTGTTGATTTTAATGCCTAATACAGTGTTATTTAAAAATGCAGTAAATACTGCACTAATTAATATCAGCTCTTTTTGGCCCAAGGCTCTTCGGGCAGAGTGATTGGTTTTGGGATTCCGTTCTTCCTGTAGGACGCAAGCTGCATCCTAACTTTGGTCATTTGGTCAGCTTTCTTGCCCTCCCGCGTCCTTGGGAACTTACCAATATTGTTTGCCATTGCCTCTGGCCCGAATGTAAAACCGTTCTTGCGTATCATTTCTCGCCCCTCATCCATTTTAAGTCCCGAAGTAATTCGGTCTTTTGTTTTGTTAAAACTTCCAGCCGTTGCGTCAGCCTTGCGATCTCGTTTTTCTGTATTGCAATCTTGCTCTGGAGCTTTTGCACTTCTGTATTCTTAGTCACTGATCTTTCCTTGTAGAATGTATTCGGTCTTCTTTGATGGGGCAGCACCCCAGACGGTCCAGATGAAATCCATAGTGGCGCTCTTGCCCCGCTCTGGTGACATGGCTGGCCTCCACGTCATGGCTATGACTGCCATTGGCCTTGTGGCCTCGAACAACTTCTGCCGCTTCTTGGCATGCCAGAAGGTAGCCTTGGTGAGCATAGCGAAGGGGACATTCTTTGCGGCAGATCTTTCGATAAACTCAGCGGCCAGATTGAATGGCGGGTTGGTAATGATACCACCGCAATTGCAATCAGCAGTCAGGAAGTTCATCCCGCTCTCACCATATCCCCGGTCATGCAGATCAGTTGATACGACTTCATACCCTCTGCCCTCCAGAACTTTTGAGATGGCCCCATCACCACAGGCTGGCTCCCAGATGCGAGATCCGCTGAAGAGCCAATCGAAGTTGTGCATGAGGGCGATGGTGCATTCGGGTGGGGTTGCGTAGAAGTCAGCGGCGTTGCGGCTATTTTTGGGCGAGTTTCCCCCGATGATTATTGACGCCTTCATGCTGTACTATCCTTCAGCTCATCCAGAGCCTTCTGTGCCATCATTGCGTACCAGTCAGTTCCCTCACTGATCGCGGCCACATCCCTAATATCTGTGAGATATTGGATGACCCTTTTGATTTTATCATCGCTCATGTGTTGCCACCTTGGAACTTTGTGATTTTGACCGTGCTGGGCTTCTTGGCAATCAGCTCTCCACCACATGCCATGTAACCACAAGAGTCCTCCCAATGATCTGCATTTTCAGGGGTTGACTTGATCCTAGCAATTTTCAGGAGCGTCATGCACACCCCCACCTGATGCGGTTCGATCTTTGTTTCCAAGAAAACTGACCAGAGATTTGCGATCATAGTCAGGTTGCTTTCCATGTCGCCATGCTGTGCAGCGCGATCTTTGGTTACATATTCTTTGGCGGTATCCAAAATTTCTGATCTTGTTACGTTTTTCATTCTGCTCTCCCTAAATCATAATAAGTATTATTGTGGTCACTGCGGAGCCTGTAGCAGCTCCAAGTATAAAGCCTACTAACCCGGCTAGATCGATCTTATTCAATTTTTCCTCCCTAATGCTGTGGTGGTGCGAAGTATGCGAAGCGTGGCTTGCCCCTCATGCCTTCATTGCTTTGGCGGTATTCAATGCCCCGGTCTTCAACCAGAGCTGCGAAGACTTCCTTGCGGCGTCTTGGCTCCATATTTGCAAAGGCCGAAACTGTGCGTGAGATCTGGCTTTCGGTAATGCCGCCCAGCCCAGACTTTTCGATCTTGGCATAGACTGCCTTGCAAGCTGCATCGAATGGACCTTCGGCCATGTTCAATCTGAACATCTCAATGGTCTGCTTGGCGTAGTGATCGACGTAGTTGATTGACCACTGCATTGCGTCAGGTCCGATTTCGTCTTGATCCATAGACCGGGCGATGATCAGAGACAGGCGCATGGCGATCTCACGGGATCGATTGTACATGGCCTCCAGCCCAGTGCCAGTCTCTTTCTTGATGGCATCGACAAGTCTCTCTTCATAGCTGCGCAGAAGTTTCTTGGCCTCTGGCGTGAAGGGAACTTCAACTGGATGGGGTGGCATGTCATGCGCGTTGCCTGTGTCGAGATCACCGACTTGGGCGTGGGCATGTTCCTTGGACCACTTGGCCAGACGCTCAGAGATATTTGATCTGCGCTTTTCCTGCGATAGCTGAACGCCGATCTCTGACTTGACGATGACGAATCGGTTCAGAAGACCTGAAGCCACATCACCACCACCGATTGCCTGCATAAACTCAGAAGGCGTGGACATGCCGACCAGTGTCAGACTGGGACGCTTTACGACCTTCTCCAACTTCTCAGCGTCTGCTGACTTCATTGTGTTGGTTGCGTAGCCTTGCTGGCGGAGCGTACCATCCTGACGGCCAAAGCACTCCATGATCGATGTCAGGGCATCTGCCTTGTGCTGGTTACCCTTGGCTGCTGCTGACTTGAGCTGGCGTCCAAGTTCGTCCACCACTGAAACATGGGTGGGTTTTTTGGTCAGAGTTGAGATCACCCCGGCGGCAGACGTGTAGCCTGCGGGACCGATCAGCTCATCCAGCCCAGCCTCTTCGAGTAGCTCTTCGAGAACTGTCTTTGTGTGTTCCTTGCCCGATCCTGTCTCGCCAATGTTGAGGAAGTACAGGCTGGAGAAATTTCTCTGATCTGTCACCCAGCGGCGTCCCATTACTACTGAGCCATATGCAATTGCAGCTTGAACAGCGAACTGAGGCTGCGGCTTGATGGCTGTGACAGTGTAGAAGTTGACCACATCTTGCAGGATGCCGGGGACCGACAAGAGATCTTCAGGCACACTATCTAGTGGTTCGTCTGACTTCTTAGCTGGCTTGGACATGATCGATGCTGCCACTTTGGCACCGTGATCTATGGCTTCTTTGTCATACTCATAATCTGGATCTTGCGTGACGTTGAGGATCTGAGCTGCCTCTTTGACCGCGTTGGTTACATTGCCCATATGTTCATACTGCAAGAAGACCTCGAAGGCATCGAAGCTGTGGGCGCTGTCAAAGGGATCTGATGCATGGTGGCTGTAGGCACGGCCATCATCGAATAACTTTACGCCGGCCAATTTAGATGTGGAGTTAGGCGACAGGTATCGGCCACGGGATGTCTGCTTATAGCCGTACTTGATTAGCAGGCTGTGCATGTCGTTGGCCTGATTGTAGGCGTCGATCACGCTGGTGCTGTCACCCTTTGGACGGGGGCGCTTGGTTGGCTGAAACTCTGCCTTCTTCTTCCAAGGGCAGATGTCCTGAAGCTGTGGGCGAAACTTGTCCCACTCGCGCCATAAGGTCAGGAGCTGCGGCGGTAGATCTGGAATGCCATCCCAGACAGACATGCCTGCCCACTCATATGGACGGCCAGTATCTGGGTGGATCGATGGCGGCAGAACGTCTTGCACTGAACCAGCTCGAAGCTCGAAGACCACTTCGGTCTTGCGCGGATCATCTTTGACGGGCCACGATATTTTGTGTGTGCCAAGATCTGCGGGTGCTTTGAAGATTAGCTTGCCACGGTTTTCGCGGCCAATGATTTGTGGCGCGGAGTTCATCAGCAGGCTGAAGTCGATGCCCAGCTCTTCAAAGATCAGCTTTGTGTTTTCGACGTGATCGATGTCGATGGCGCATGTACCTGACGCGCCGTGCAACAGCCCAACATTGTGCGTTGGATTTTGCTCGTAATATTTTCTGGCCTCATCAGGATCTGACAAAGCTCTCTCTGGCTTCTGCCAGCCGAAAGATGTCGGCCCCTTCGAGCCTGCCGGGATGGTGACCAGATACCAGCCTAGCTTGGAACAGTAGTCTTCTACTTTCATTGCGAATCACTCAGGTATTCTGAGAGCTTTTTCCAAGTGGTCAGGCTGATTTGTTCGTTGCCTGTGGCAATTGCTTTGACGGTTGGGTGGGATAGTCCACAGCGTTCCGCCACCACGGTTAAACGCCTATCCTGCAAGGATTCTCGAATATCATCGATGGGCATGAGGTTGGTCATTTTTTTCTCCATTTAGGGCTAAATTTACATATTTTGCAAAAACAGCTTTACAGGCTGAAAATCTTTCTGTAAACCGAATTTTGTAGAGAGAGTGAAAGAAAGGAAATTGCCATGAGCAATATTGATGGATTGGCCTCCGAGTGGCTAGAAGTTAAGGCGGAAGAAAAACTGATTATCGCACGGCGTCATGCGATAGAAGCCCAAATCACTGAGGCTCTGGAAGCCAAGAGTGAAGGCTCAATTACCCACAAATTGGATCTGTTCAAAGTTACGTTGACACAGCCTGTGTCTCGTAAGGTTGATCCTATTGTTTGGGAAAAAGTTAAAGACAAACTTCCTGAACACATGCGTCCCGTTAAGGAAACTATTTCTGCTGACGCGCAGGGTTGTCGTTACCTACTGGAGAAAGAGCCACGGCTCTGGGCAAAAGTCTCGAAGGCTTTTGAATCCAAGCAGGGCAAAGTTGGCGTCAAAGTCGAGGCGCTCTAGTGACCTTCTGGTTCATGCTGGTGGTTAGTTATTCTTTGGAATTTGATAGCGGCGAAAGATTAGAGTTCCGCATTCCATTTAAGAACTACCACTCTTGCATCGCGGCGCAGGATCAAATTCACGCCGCGATCTACCAAAATTACCGCGACATCCGATCAAGTTGTGAAGAGACAGATGTCGCATCTAAATCAATCAGGCCCAAGTTACGGCCTAAACATTTGGAAAAGGACAAGTGAAATGCACATTAGTGATTTAAAAACTATCATTACGCCTGACCATGCAAAGGCACTACTGGCTAAGAACGTAGCCAATCGTAAATTGTCTGAGCAAACTTATGGTCAATATAAGCGCGACATCATCAATGGTGATTGGCAGCTTAATGGCGAAACCATCAAGATTGCTGAAGATGGTGAGCTGATCGATGGTCAACATCGTCTGACTGCCTGCCTGATGGCCAATCGTCCGATTGAATGCATATTGGTGGAGGGGCTTCCCAATACTGTTAAGCAAAGCATCGACAACGGAAAGAAGCGAACTTTCGCTGATCGTGCGGCGATGATGGGCATCAAGAACGGAAAGCGAAAAGCAAGCACCGTAAACTTTCTGTCAATGCTGGCGCAAAACAAAGATCGCAAAAACTCAAGCCTAACACATTCGGAAATTCTTGAGGTATTGGAAAACCATCCAATGATCGATGAGAGCGTTGAGGTGGCTATGAACTGCTACCCACGGATAGCAAGCTGGATAGCTGCATTACATTATGTTGCCAGCTTCCAAGGTAAAGTAACCGAAGCAAATGCAATGGTTCAGGCATGGCGTGATGGACAGAAAACGTATGAGGACGATGCTGTAGTTTTTTGTCGTGAATGGTTGCGGAAGGATGACATGAAGAACCCTCGCTTGAAGGCTTCAGCGCAGTACAAAATCGATCTGATTTTAAACTCGTACAATAAGTTTATTCGTAAAATTCCCATGACAAATACAAAGTTCAAGGAAGGTTACAATACCGTTTCTGGCTGGGACATGGATACCATGTTTCCGACAAATTCAAATTATAGGGAGAAGTAAAATGAGAAACATGGATGAAATTTTAGATGAGGTGTTCGCCCTCGTATTTGGAAAGGATTGGTAATGGCTATCAATTTAAAATCACTGTCGAAGCCCACCGGGCAACGGCCAGTCATCGCCACGCTCTTTGGTGAAGGCGGCATGGGCAAGACCACATTGGCTGCTATGTTTCCAAAGCCTGTCTTCATCCGTACAGAAGATGGTACGGCAAGTTTGCAGGGCAATGAGAATGTCAGCCTGTTTCCACTGGCAACATCAAGTAAAGATGTCTTCGATGCCATTGAGGTTTTGGCGACAGAAAAGCATGAGTTCAAAACTCTTGTGATCGACAGTATTACGCAATTGGCCACGATGATTGAGAGCGAGATTGTCGCTGCTGATCCCAAGGCCAAGTCGATCAACCAAGCGGGTGGTGGCTATGGCGCAGGCTATGGCACAGCATCTGAGGTTCATCGTCAGGTTCGTGATTGGGCTGGTAGTCTTGCCTATGAGACTGGCATGAATGTTGTGTTCATTGGCCACGCAGATACCGAAACTTTGGATCTGCCTGACATGGACCCATACGCACGTTATTGTGTACGGATGCACAAGAAGAGCATCCCGCACTATACTGATAATGTCGATCTGGTTGGACTGATCCGCCTGAAGACATTTACACGCGGTGATGGCGATAAGAAACGCGCCATCTCTACAGGTGAGCGTGAGATCCTGTGCTTTCCACAGGCATCAAGCGTCACCAAAAATCGGTTCAATATCACTGAGCCACTGCCGTTCACCTTTGACGGCGGCAACCCTTTTCAACAATTTGTAGCAGAGTAGGAGAAACTCAAATGGATCTTAATGGATTTAACGCAATGGCTGTTGAGCCACAAACATCATACGAACCAATGCCAGCCGATTGGTACAAATGTGTGATTACTCAAACTGAAGAAAAGCCAACTAAAAAACAAAACGGCTCTTACCTTCAGTTGGACATCGAAGTGATCGAAGGCAAATTTGCTGGCCGCAAAGTCTTTGATCGCCTGAACCTGAACAACCCAAACTCTGTGGCTGTTGAGATTGCCCAACGCGCACTGTCCAGCATTTGCCGTGCGATTGATGTGCCAAATCCAAAGAACAGCTCTGAGCTTTTGGACAAGCCACTGATGGTCAAAGTTGCAGTTAAGCCTGCTGACGGCGAGTACAGTGCCTCTAACGAGGTGAAGGGTTACGATGCTGCGGGTGCGACTGCTTCGGCTCCTGTGGAGATTCCTGTGGCTGCTGCGGCGGCTAATGGTTCTGCCACACCACCTTGGAAGCGATAGTTCTATTCTATGATGGGGCGGCTGGTCTGCCCCATTTTATGAGCAGAAGGAGAGTAAGATGCTTGAAACCGTATTGATAAATTTTGCAGTGTATATTGCTCTTAATATGATTGGAGTATTTCAGTGAACCTTGAACCATACGCCACGCCTGAAACTGTTGAGGCGATTTATCAGCACTACAAAGACAAGCGCAAGAATGAGCATCGACCTCACCTTGGGGGGAGCCAAATTGGCAACCCGTGCAGCCGCGCTTTGTGGTATCAATTCAGACACGCTTGGACGCCCAACTTTGACGGGCGTCTTTTGCGTTTGTTCGAGACTGGTGACCGGGAAGAGGATCGCGTTGTTGCGAACCTTCGAGCGGTTGGCGTGACGGTCTGGGAGCGAGATCCAGACACTGGCAAGCAGGTCAGGTTCGAGGCTTGTGGTGGCCACTTTGCACTGAGCTTGGATGGCGTTGGAGAAGGCTTTAAGGAAAGCAAAAAGCCTCACACGCTTGAGTTCAAGACGATGAACGATAAGAACTTCAAGGCCACAAAGAACATGGGTGTTCAGAAATCAAAGCCGATCTACTGGGCGCAGTGCCAGATTGGTATGCACTTGGCTGGCATGGAACGCTGCTACTTTTTGGCTGTGAATAAAAATACAGATGAGATTTACGGCGAGCGGATCAAGCTGGACAAGGCAGAGGCAAAGATGCTGGTGAAAAAGGCAGAAGACATTGTGTATTCTGCGCTGCCTCCTGCGAAGCTGCATGAAGATCCTAGCAACTGGCAGTGCAAGTTCTGCCCGTACTGGGCTGTGTGCCACGGGTGCAAGATTCCAGAGGTTAGCTGTCGGACGTGCAGCCATGTGACGCCTGAGAAGGATGGGACGTGGAGCTGCGCGAAGGGCAAGCCTGTCGTGACCTGTGATGAGCATTTGTACATCCCTCAGATCATGCCGAAAGATTTCGAGGTGGTGGACGCCGGGGATGATTTTGTCGAATATGAAGATCAAGATACAGGCGAGGTGATCCGCAACAAGGGTAACAGCCGTGAGATTTTTGCCGGGAGGATGAAGACATGAACCGCGAAGAATTAGGCGAAGTGGTTGCGATCATGTTGGATGTTATGCCGGGTAACATTACCGACAAAGAAATTGCCATCATTATGATTAACTTCATCATCCAGAAGAAACGCGCCAATCACTGGCCGATCATCAATGCTGAGATCGAAGCTGGTCTGGTTGAGTATTTAATTTCGCAGGTTGAAGATGAAATCAGCAAGCACGGGATAAGCAAAGCCGTGCAGGATGCGGATGATTTTTTGGGGAGAATTGTAAATGACGTTTGAACTTCGAGATTATCAGAAAGAAGCTGTCGATGGCCTGTACAATTACTGGGCTGGCAAGGCTGGGGACAATCCTCTGATTGTTGCGCCGACTGGATCTGGCAAGACTGCGATAATCGCGCAGATCATCATGGACGCCATGAGCTTCCCCGGCACACGGGTCTTGGTGGTGACGCATGTGAAGGAGCTGCTGGAGCAAGGCGCAAGTGGTTTGCTGAAGCTATACCCAGAGGCTGATTTTGGCATGTACAGCGCGGGTTTGAAGCAGAAGGTTCTAGACCGCCCGATCACGTTTGCAGGCATCCAGAGCGTCTGGGAGAGGGCGTATGACATTGTCCCCGCCCCTGACTTGGTTTTGATCGATGAGGCGCACTTGCTGCCTAAGAACAGCGAGACACGATACAACAGGTTCATCACTGATCTGAAGGTGTGCAATCCGCTGGTTAAGGTGGTTGGCCTAACAGCCACGCCATATCGATTGGATACTGGATACTTGCACAAAGGCGAGGGCGCGATCTTTGACGGGATCGCCCATGACATCCCTGTGGCCATGCTGATGGAGCAAGGTTACTTGTCCCCGGTC
>ENA-OUOG01002451-OUOG01002451.1-marine-metagenome-genome-assembly--contig:-NODE-2451-length-19227-cov-5.814151_pt1 | contig 19227 bp, 8 predicted proteins | sample MGYA00248635_ERZ508505 | MGnify/ENA primary metagenome ERZ508505 (study PRJEB26176, sample SAMN06267871) | marine metagenome | isolation source: Saanich Inlet, British Columbia, Canada | place: Pacific...
CCGCGCGCGCCGACGCGGACGAAACCAAAACGCGGGCGGCGAAAGAAAAAGGCGACGCGCCGACCGCGCGCGTTTCCGTGGGATGGAGATAAAAGCAAAAGGGACGGAGACGTAGACGCCGATGAAGACGCTTCTTCTTCTTCTTCTTCGTTTAAGACGTCGTGTTTGCCTCCCCCGGTTCCCCCCGGAATCCCGGAGGGCGAGGGCGCGCTCGTGGCGCTCGCGGCGCGCGGCGGGAAAATCGGCGCGCGCGCGTGGTTGCGCCGCGTCGGAGCCTCCGCTTTGGACGACGTCGCGTCGTTCCGAGACGCGTTTTTTTCTGAACGCGAACCCGAATCCGAATCCGAATCTGTAAGCGACGCATCCTCCGCCGAGAAAGAATTCTCGCGCGCGCTGGAACAAACGTGGTGGGTCCTGCACCGCTTCGAGCTGGCGCTCCCCGAGGGTGTCGAGACGTGGGTGTTCGACGCGTACGCCGTCGACGACGACGCGAAAGTCGCGCACGCGAAAGTCGCGCACCAGACGCTCCCGGGCGGCGACCGCTGCGAGTTCGAGTTGACGCGGACAAAGAGGAGCGTGAAACAAACTTCTTCGGCAGTCACGGAGGAACAAAACGAACCTTTCGACGATACTTTCGATGCGCCGCCCGAGGGCTACCGCGGTGGCTTCGACGCGCGGTGGCCGCGCGTCGCGTTCGCGAAAGAAAACCTCGCGGAGGAAGAAAAAACGAACGCGCCGCCTTTGACCGTCGCGGCGGGCCGCGGCGACGGCGGTCACGTCTTGCTCCGCCCCTCCGTCAACGGCGTTCCCGCGCCGGGGTGGTTCGCGATCGACACGTCATCGTGCGGAAACGCCATCGACCCGGAATACGCCGATGCGTTAAACATGCCCGCCTTCGGAAGGCTCGCCGTGGTCGGCGCCGCCGCGGCGTCGCTCGCCGGCGCGTTCCGGCGAGCCGACCAAATCGACGTCGGCGCGTGTCGAGTCACGTCGCCTCTGTTCATGGAGCAGGCGCTCGCCGGAGCGATGCGGTGCCCCGCGCTCGGGAGTGACGGTTCGTCTCCGTCCGGCGTCTCCGACGCGTCATCGTCTTCCGGGAGGCTGCTGGGCACGCTCGGCACGGATTTCCTGCAGCACTGCGTGCTCGAGATTCGCGCGCCGAAACGCGTCCCCGGGTCGCCCAAGCCGCCGACGTTTGAGATTCTGGCGCACGACCCCGCGGCGTTCGCGGCGAACACGCCCGCGCGCGTCGCCGTGGCGTGGCAGAGGGTGACCTGGATCTCGGGCGCGCCGCACGTGCGCGCGCGCGTGTTCGTCGCGGACGACAGCCTGAGCCCGGAACCCCCCGCCGAGCGGAAACGCTCGCCCGCGGAGCCGAGGCGTTTTTCTCAGTCGAAAAAGCCGGAGAATCCGGAGGAGGAGAACGATACCGACGCGTTCGACGGGCGTCTGTTCCGCCTCGCGCTGGGCGCGGGCGGCACGGGCGCGATCGTCGCGCACCGCGCCGCCGTGGAGTGGCGCATGATCGAACGAACGGTGGGGCTGCAACCGGGCGGCGTTTTATCCGCGGCGGGGGAAGACCGCGCGAGGTTCGCGCGCGTCGACGAGGAGGTGGTCACCGGTCGCCTCGCGCGTTTGGAGTTTCGCGGCGCGTCGTTCGACACGGTTCGCGCGTTGACGCACACCAACGGGGATCCGCCCGATTTGGGCTTCTCGCCGCACGTCGACGGAGCGCTCTGCGCGGACCTCTTCCGGGGATGCGACGTCGTGCTGGACCTCGCGAACGACAGGGTGGCTGTCGTGCAGAGAGAGCGGTGAAGTGGGGGTGATTTGTTTCGAAGGTAGAATGGAACTCGAATGACACTCGAAGGTCGAAAGCATCGTACGCTCTTTCACGCGTCTCGACGCGTCGCGAACGGGCGTCTACCGCCTCTCTCACCGTAGCGGCGGTTGCTCGCTCGCTAAAACACGCAGTAGTGAGCGATGTTCCACTCGAGCGCACCCGGCGGCGGGTCGACGATCCGTACGCCCCGTTTGGCGTACTTCTGCGTTCGCTCGATGAGCTTGGTGAGGAAGAGAAACCGGTGCTGGAAATCGAACCAGCTTCGGGACATCAATTCCCCCTCTCCTTCGTCGTTGTAAGGCCTAGCGCCGATAGCGGCCCACGTTTTTTTCTTGATATTCTTCAGGACGTTCGCCATGTCCCTGTCGTGCCCGCTCACGTACTCCACGTTCGAGGCGTACTTTTTCACGTTTTGCATGAACTCTTCGACGAGCGCGCGACGCGCGGGAGTGACTTTCGTGCGGCCGGCGAAGCTCTCGCGCGCGGCGGGGACGTGGAACGTGTTCCCGTCGAAGTACGACTTGCAGATCTCGAGGTCGAAAGACTCGAGAAGCTCTCGCGCATCTTTGACGCCCGGTTTTCCGACGATCAGTTGCACGTAGCTCTCGTCGCGCAAGTGGTAGTCGTACAGAAAGTCGCCCCCGGCGCTGCCGCCAGGAATCCCAGCCCCGTACAGGTCCCCCACACTCGCAAACTTGGGCATGTTTGCGACAGCCGTGGCACCCCATGCTTTGGCCTTCGCGTAGTACGCGTCGCTGTCATACGTGATGTCTTCAACGTCCTTGGGGTAGTACCCGTGCTCGCCCGTGACGCCCGTCGTCGGTCGGGCGGCGTAGCTCTCGACGTGGCTGATCACGGCGAACGCGGAGTGCTCGAAATCGCCGTTCAAATCCCGTCCTTGTTGGCCGTACGTGTTGTCGACTCCCGAACATATCATGTTCTTCGCCATGAGCCGCTGACGCACGAACTCCGCGGCTCTCCACGTGCAGAAGATGTCGACGTCCGCGGCGTTCCACTTCTCGTCGTCGGCCGATATGCCGAGAACGGACTGAACCGCGAGCGACCCCGAGAGAAGCACCTGGGGTTTTTCGCCGTGTCCAGATACCACGAGGTGTGGGGGAAACAAGTCCTCGCACGACAAGGCGTTGCGTTTGAGTTTAACGCTTCTCCGAGAGGCGACAGAGTCAGCACTCGGCGAGGTGATGCCCTCGAGTACGGCGTCGAGGTGGCGCTTGAGCGCAGCCTGCAAGATCCTCACTCCGAGCGCGCCCGCCCCTCGCCCCCGGGAGTTCCAGAAGAGTCTCTTGGACGTGGAGACGAACGCGAAGGCGTCGGGAGGCGAGAGCTCGAGAGCCAGGCGCTCGAGGATGTGCGCCGGCATATCGCTCAAGGAGAGAGCGTCGGCGGACGGTGAGAGGACGCGTTTAGGCATGGTACGCGTCGGGTGAACGACGGCGTGTCGTGCGTCGTGCTTTGAAGAGAAGCGGGAGCAGAACTCTCGAGAAAAGCGGAGAGAAGAGAAGAGCGCGCGTTTTTTCCCTTTTTTAATCGACTGGACGGACGCCAGATCTGGTGTCGAAATCTGGTGTCGAAAGGACGATATTTTCCGACTGCCCCGCTGTCGTCTTCGAGCCTTCCCGCTTCGTAAAAAAATTCAAACTCCACGTGTTGCGATCCTGAGGCCCAGCTTTCGCGCTTTCGAGCGGCGTTCCCGCCAACTCGGCGTTTCTCGTCGAGAAACGAAACTGGCACGTACCCCTCGGGCGGGAAAGCGTCGACCGTCGAGGAGGCGCGCTCGTACGGACGCGACCGCCCGCTCACCCCGCACAACCGTCCGCGCCGCACGCGCGAACGTCCCCGACAAGGCCGAGACCTCTCCGTCCCGCCCGCGTCGCACCCCGCGCGTCCCACGCTCGCGCCGAGGAAAAGTATCTCGCGCATCCCGGTCCGCCGCCTGGGTGAAACACCGTCCGGAGGAACACGCTCCCGCGGCGTTTGAAGAGACCCTCTGTACGAGATGCTCGCCGCCGCAGCCACGACGTCCGCCGCGGCGCTCCGCGCGCCCGCCGTGGCCTCGCGCCGCGCCGCGTCCGGCGCCGCGCGCGCCGCGCCCCGCCGCGCGGCGCGGTGCCAGGCTGGCCCCGAGGCGGGCCCGGGCCACGTCGAGTACGGCGCGCCGGGCGCGTCGGACGCCATCGCGACGCGCTCGGACCTCGCGGCCGAGCGCAACCCCTCGAGCATGCGCCGCGCGCGCGAGATCCTGGCCATCGACCCCACCGCGGAGAACGCGCTGGACCTGGTGGGCACCAAGGTGAACATGACGTGCCGCTTCAGCGTGCACTACGAGACCAAGCTCGGTGAGGATCTGTTCGTGATCGGGTCGCACGAGAAGCTGGGCGCTTGGCGCATGGAATCGGCGACGCCGATGACGTGGACGGAGGGCGGCGTGTGGCAGGGCGAGGTGGATCTGCCCGCGGGCGGCGTGTTCTTCTACAAGTACGTCGTCAAGCAGGCGGACGGGACGCACAGGTGGCAGGACGGCGCCAACAACCTGCTCGCGCTCCCGGAGCCCTGGGACGTACCGAGCGACTCGGTTTTCGTCGTGGACGACCAGTTTGGCGGGCTCACCAAAGAAGCGCAGAACCAGCTCGCGGTGAAACTCATCATGACCGAGAAGGAGAAGGTGGGCTTGAAGGTGCAGGCGAACAAGGCCAAGGAGATGACCAAGGCTGCGCTGCAGGAGCTGCTGCTCGCGCGCGAGGAGCTCAGGGAGGCGCACGAGAAGCTCGCGATGTACGAACAAAACGCGGATGCCGTCTTTTCGCGCGCCGCCAACGACGCTAAGCAGAGGTGAACGCTTTTTTGATGATGTTTGAGGAGGTTTTTTTTGCGCGCGACGATGTCTGGATGTGTATACCGGGAGCGCGATCGGCAGCGAGAAGGCGCGTAAGGCGATTCTGTGCGTCTCCGTGTAGGGAAGAGCGCCGATCGTGACGATAACGCGCGGAGTGCCTTACGGTAGAGTTTGTTTTGTGGTGAAGCGTTCGCGGCGACGCGTTTTCGCGAATCGTCATTCGAAGAGCCTCATACGCGTCCGTTCGCTTCCGTCGCGCTGTGAAAAAAAAGAAGCGCTTGATTTCGATTCTACCCCCTCGGGATCACCGGCAACTCCGACTCGCACAGCGACTGGTGCCTGGGTTCGAGCATCTGCCTGCTCGAGCCCTTGTCGTGGATGGTCACCAGGCGCACGACCCCTCCGGATGAGGCGTCGCGCGCGATTGCGAGACTGATGGCGCGCGCGACCCACGCCTCGGCGTCGGACCGCGACATGTTTTCTCGCCACGTGTTATCGCACCAGCCGTAGATGTACGCCGACCCCGACCCGCCCACGGTGAACGGGACCCTCTGCATCGAACCCCCGAGTGGGATGCCGTACACCTGCGCGCCCAGCTTGCGATCCCAACCGCCGATGATCATCCCCGCGCTCAGCTTGTCCTTGTTCCGGTACGCGAGCTGCTGCGTGATTGTCGCCACCAGCTTCACATCCGCCATGCCCGGGTCTTCGTCCCCGCGGCGCTGCATGTTGTGCTCCTCCACCAGGTTCTTGACGTACGCGCACACGTTCTGCGTGTCTGCAGCCTGAGTTTTTATGAACGCGGAAAAGGAGAGAAGGGTGAGTCGTCGCGAGCCGTGGCGCGCGAGTCGTCGAGACATGATGAGATCTGACGAGACACACAAAAAAAGGAGGAGGCGACGTACCGAACCCGATCGGCACATCCACACGTTGTCCGTGACCTGCGTGATCTTATCCGAGGCCCTGTTCGCGACGTACGTCCCGGTGGACGTGCGGGAATCGGCGCCCAGGACCACGCCTCCGTCGTACTGGCACGCCATGATGGTGGTCTGCGGGGGAGCGCGGAGGGAGAAACTCGGGTCAGCGTCCGTTCGGGGGCGCTTTTGAACGAGTCTGGCGAGATCGCGCGCGGGAGAACGCGTGAACGGGGCTGGAACGGGCACGCACCCCCGTGGAGATCTCCTCCATCATCTCCGGGGCCACGCCGAGCGCGGGGGGTACTCCGTACGACGCCATGGCTCGTGACGAGCGCGCCGGGAGAATGGCCCGAAGGAGAGCGATGGCACGTTTACAGAAATCTCCCCGGACCGAGTTCTTCCTCCGCGCGATCAGCCGATCACCGGTTGCAGAACGCGTCGACTGCAGGTCTGCACTGTTGTTCCTTTTTGTTGAATGTTATCGAAACGCCGCCCTCCATGCGCGCGTCCCCTCACACCCAGGGCCGCACAGCCCCCCTCGGTCTGGGCTCTTCTCGGTCGACCCCTCGCGAAGAGACCACGCGCGATGGCCGCCCGGCGCGCGCTCCTCGGGGTCTCCGCGGCGGCGGCCGCGACCGCGGGCATCGGTTCCGCGTACGTCGCGCTCGGCGCCCCCGAGCCGCCTCTCGCGGACGCGCCGTGGGCGGACGTCTCGTCCGCGCCGCGCTCGCGCCGCGCGCACCTGGAGGCGCTTCGCGCGTCCGGGCGCGCGCCCGGCAGACGCGGACGGAAGTCCGACCCCCCCAACGAGCCCTTCGACATTCTGATCATCGGCGGCGGCGCGACGGGCGCGGGCGCGGCGCTGGACGCGGCGACGCGGGGTTTGCGCGTGGCGCTTGTTGAGGGTGAGGATTTCGCCTCCGGCACGTCCTCGCGCTCGACCAAGCTCGTGCACGGCGGCGTGCGGTACCTGGAGAAGGCTGTGTTTCAGCTCGACCCCGGACAGCTCAAGCTCGTGTTCGAGGCGCTGCGCGAGCGCAGGACCCTTTTGCGGAACGCGCCGCATCTCGCGTGGCCTCTCCCGATTGCGACGCCGTGCTACAAGGCGTGGGAGGTTCCGTACTACTGGGCGGGGATGAAGGCGTACGACTTCGTGGCGTTGTTCGGGGGAGGAATGATGGAGATGTCCACGTTCTTAACGGCGAAACAAACACTAAAGGCGTTCCCGAACATCGCGACGATTCGCGCTGACGACGAGTTACAGTCGAACCTGAAAGGCGCCGTCGTGTACCGCGACGGCCAATTCGACGACGCGAGGCTCGCCGTGGCGCTCGCTCAAACGGCGAGCGCCGCCGGCGCGACGGTGGTTAACTATGTGCGCGTCGAGCGTTTGCTGTTCGACGAAGACGCGAGTCTTACGGACGAAAACGAAAACGCGTCTAGGGTGACGGACGACGGTAACGTCTCTAATGGACCGAAAAAAGGGTCTGTCGTTTCTAAAACACGCCCTAAACGGGTCGTCGGCGCGATGGTGCGCGACTCGCGAAAACCGGGAAGCGCGCCGTTCGCCGTAAAAGCGCGCGCCGTGGTGAACGCGACCGGCCCGTTCACGGACTTCGTGCGCCGCATGGTGGATGTTGAGCGGGAGGAAATCATGACCCCCGCGGGGGGGACGCACGTCGTGCTCCCCGCGCACTTCGCGCCCAAGACGTGCGGCCTGATCGTCCCGAAAACGAAGGACGGAAGAGTCGTGTTCGTGCTCCCCTGGCTGGGCGGCGTCCTGGCGGGGACCACCGACGCGCTCGCGCCCGTCACGCTGCTCCCTCGGCCGACGGAACAGGAGGTGGGGTTCATACTGGAGGCTATCTCCCCGTACCTCGCCACGCCGGCGAGAAAGGAAGACGTCGTGAGCGCGTGGAGTGGGATCCGGCCGCTGGCGAAGCCGCCGAAAGTTAACGGCGCCGATAAAAATGAGAAGAGCACGGAGAACGTGTCGCGCGACCACGTCGTGGCGGATGAGCGCGACGGGGTCGTGACCGTGACCGGAGGCAAGTGGACGACGTACCGGCTGATGGCGGAGCACGCCGTGGACGCGGCTGTGCGGGTCGCCTCGTTAAGAGACGCGTCGATCAAAACGAGAGCCAAAAAATGCGTCACCGCCGACGTCGGCGTGCTCGGCGCGCACGGCCACGGCGCTGGTTTGGCGCAGAGCATCCTCACGGAGAACGCGCGGCGCGATACCGAAAAAAGATTTGGCAACGGCGGCGACGGAAGCGACGCGCTAAACGACGCGGGCGTCATCGAACACTTGGTTCGCGCGTACGGTGACCGCGCGCGTCGCGTCGTGGACCTGGCGCGCTCGGATGACGCTTTAGCGAAGAGACTAGCGCCGACGCACCCGATGCTCGTCGCCGAGGTTGTGCACGCGGCGCGCGAGGAATACTGCGTGACCACGCGCGACTTTTTAGCGCGCCGGTCGCGCCTGGCTTTCCTGGACGTCGCCGCCGCCGAAGCCGCCGCGCCGCTGGTCAACGCGACGCTCGCGAAAGAGCTTAAATGGGGATGGTTCCAGGCAAAGAGGGAGTTGCGGAACACGAGAGCGTTCCTGCGCACGTTTCGGTGTTGACGCGCGACTTTTTGGCGCGCGCGACTTTGCGAAAAAAAAGCGTACAATGTTTGGTACCCCGTTATTAAAGACGCTAGACGTCACCGCGATGCGCCGACGCCGCGCGTACCCACGCAACCCTACTCTTCCTCCTCCCGCGCCTCCCGCTCCTCCGCCTCCCTCTGCCCCTCTTCTCTCCTCGTCTCCTCGTCCGCCGCGCGCGCCTCCTCGCCGGCCCTCTCCCCCTCGGCGAGCGCCTCGGCTTCGCTCCCCAGCTCCGCCGCCGAACGCAGAGCCTGCGTGTTCCCGTTTTCCCACGAGCCGTGGAGCTTCGCCACCGCCTCGGGCGTGGTCATCGCCTTCCACGCGCGCTCCTGCTCTTCCAGCCCGCCCAGCGCCGAGGCTCCGCCCGCGTTCGCCCTCGCCGCCGCGTCCGCCGCCGGCTTCATGCACGAGTCGTAAAACTTACGCGTCGTGTCTAGTTGCGTCTGGATGTCGGTGTGGTCCGCCTGGTCGGCGTAGCCGGTCTGGAACGTGATCTGCGGCGTGAGCACAATCTGACCCGGCACGCCCTGTAAAACGCCGTAGTCGATCACGCCGCCCGCGCTCACCATGCCCAGCATGTAGTCGTACATCGTGTCCCGCAGAATGTACCCGTCGCTCGAGTGCAGCTGGCACTGCGGCGCGCTCAAAAAGCACAGCGCGGTTCCGACGGCTTCGCACTCGCACTCTTTAGCGCAACGCACCATCGAGTTGGACTCGTGGTCGACGGGACGGTACCCGAGCCGGATCGCGTGCCACTTCTTCTCCCCCGGCGCTTCGGTCGCCAAAAACGCGTTCAACTCCTGGAAGTCGACGTCATGCCACGCGTACGGCGCAGGCGCGGACGTCACGTCCTCCTCGAGCACAGCCGCCGACGCGAAGCCGTACTTTTTGGCGTGCGAGATGGCGGCGCCGTGAGACACGCTCGCCTTGACCCAGTGCGTCTGCGAGTCCAGGGCCAGGCACTTGTCCACCTCCAGCCCGTGCACCATCTTGATCCTCCCGCGGAGCTGCTCGGGCACGACGAAGTCGTCGCAGTGCGTGCAGATGATGTACGTGCAGTCCGCGTACGGCAGCAAACCGAGCAGCGTCTCGCTGAACGCGGGGTTATCCCCCCAGTTTGTGGGATCGCGCACCGCGGTCTCGCACTCGTCCCCGAGGGGGTGGTCCATCCCCAGCGACGCCTCGTAAGGCACGCCCAGCGACGCCTCGGCGGGGGTCATGCGGAGGAACATTTTTCCCTCGCTGTCCCTAGAGATCATCTCCTCGCTCAGCCGGGGCGCCGTGGGGACGATCGCGGCGTCCGACGCGGGATCCGCCTGCCCCAGCCGCGCGGCGACGCCGCCCCGCCCGAGCGCGACGCAAGCCAGAGCGACGAGCGCCAGCGACGACGTCACCGCGGCGAGGCGCAAGCCGCGGGACAGGCCGGACGTGCCTCGCGAGAACGCGGGCGCCTCGCCGCGCGCCGCGTCGGTTTCGCGCGCGCCGTACATCGACGCGTCTCCCGAGATGTCGCGCGACCCGCCGTCGAGCGCGGGCGAAGCGGAGGCGCGCGCGGCGCGCACGGGCGCGGCGCGCTCCTGCCGCGACGCCGCGCGCAGGATGGGCGCCACCTCAGACTCGAGGGTCGCCATCGCCGAGGCAACGAGCACGACGAGCGTGCCTGTTCCTATGGCGCGGCGCGCGCAGAAACATCCCCCGAAGGGGTGTTACTTCGGGAAAAGTTCGGGAAAGACACGAAACCGCACGCTTGGCATCGCGGAAATCGTGCTGAAACCTCGAAGCGCCGCGCGCCGAAAACGACCGGAGACGAACGCCCGCGTAGACGTGAGTTTGCTTTTTCGGTCACGCTTGCGTTCGATGCCTTGTGCGAAGACCTACCGCGATCTCGACGACGGTTGCGCCGACGGACCCGAGTGGCGCACTTGGCTCGGCGCGACCGGTCGGCGCGCCGGGGACTGCGCGGATCGCGAGCGCACGTCGCGGCTCCCCCCGGGGGGGCTCACCGTGAGCCGACCGTGAGCTGAAGCGCGCGGTGCCTTTCTTGTTGGAATTGGTCGGGGCACCGGTCGCGATGGCTTCCTTCCTGCGTCCTCGCGAGCCTTCCGTCGAAGGCGCGCCCGGTCCGTCCCGGGCGGAGACGGGATGGCGCGCCGGCCTCGGCCTCGGCCTCGGGTCCCTGATCGACCGCGTCAAGGGCACCGTGCTCCCGGCCGCCGGCGACCGGTCGGCCGACGAGGCCGCGCAGCAGAGTCGGATCGCGCGGTTGTTGCGAAGGCCGTTGCCTCCCGTGAAGACCGAAACCGCGAAGGAGGTCGGGGCGGAGACGAAAAGCGGCGCCGCGGGCGTTTCCGCGAACGGCCGCGACCCCCCCCCGCCCAAGTCGTCGTTCAAGTCGTACCGGCGCGCGCGCCGGGCGAGGCGGAGCCTCGCGGCTGCGGGCGGCGACGACGCGGCGACGAAAACTTCGTCGCGAGACGCGATGCACGAAAAATACGCGCCGACGACGTGTTTCGGTTTACTAAACCGGACGAACCCCCTGCGTTCGTTGTGCATACGCGTCAGCGAGAGCTCGCACTTCGACACGTTCATCCTGCTGACCATCCTGGCCAACGCCGTGGTGCTGTGCATGATGGAACCCTCGAAGCTGGAGGGCCGCGGATGCGCGTCGGTCGCCACCTCCACGCGCGGCGCCGGGAACGCGGCGATTGAAAACTCCGAGCTCGTGTTCACGACGGTGTTCACGATCGAGATGCTCATCAAGATGCTCGCCAGCGGCGTGTACTTCGAAAAAGGCGCCTACCTGAAAGATGGCTGGAACGTGATGGATTTCGTGGTGGTGGTCGTGTCTCTGGTGTCTCTCTTGCCGGGCGTCGGGAATAACGCGTCCGCGCTGAGAGTGGTGCGCGTCTTGCGACCGTTGCGAACGCTCTCCGTGCTCCCGGGCATGCGCACGCTCATCGGCACGGTCATACGCGCCATCCCCATGATCGGCAACGTCATGCTCTTCTGCGTTTTTTTCTTCACCGTGTTCGGCATCCTCGGCTTACAGCTGTTCATGGGCGCGTTCCGGAACAAGTGCTTCACCGCGTCGAGCGCCGTGGGATGCGACGCGCACGTCGCTAACGACGACGTCGTCGCCTGCGTCGACGCGGCGACGCTTTCTCTTCCCGATACCACGATCGGGTCGTACGTGCTCTTGGCGGAGGACACCGAGCAGTACTGCGCGCAGTGGGAGGCGGCGCACTGGCCGGGGTACGCGTGCCCCGAGCACCAGAGGTGCTTGAAGCACCGGAACCCGCACGGCGGCTTGATTCACTTTGACGACGTCGCGCACGCCTGGCTCACCATTTTCCAGTGCATCACGCTGGAAGGGTGGACGCCCATCATGTACGCGGCGATGGACGCCGTCACGGGCTGGTCCGTGCTTTACTTCGTGCTTCTCGTGTTCACGGGGGGCTTCTTCCTCCTGAACCTCGCGCTCGCCGTCATCACGGAGGTGTACGACGAGGAGAGCGCCGAGGCGCAGATGGCGGCGGACGACGCCGAGGAGGCGGCGGAGAAGTCCGGCGCCGAGAAGGAAGCCGAGACGCGCGCGGCGAAGCGCGCGGCGCTGGTGGAGTACCTGAACGGGAAAGACGGCGGGAAGACTTCCAGGGGCGGCGACAGCGACGACGACGAGGGCGACGACGAAGGTAAAGGCGTGGGGGGGACGTCACGTGAGGGACGAACCGATTCGTCGAAGAGCTCCGCGGGCTCTTATAAGACGGGACGAGACGGAATGACGTTTCTGCGCTCGATGGCGACGGCTCGGGTGGATTCGGTCAAGCCGGTGGTCGAGCACCGGCTTTTCGGCGCGTTCTTCACGGCGTGCATCCTGCTGAACACGCTCGTGCTCGCGATGGAGTTCGACGGCATGTCCTCGGCGTACGAGAGCGGCCTCTCCGCGGTGAACGTCGCGCTCACCGTCGCGTTCGCGGCGGAGCTTCTGGTGAAACTGCTCGGACTCGGTATAACGGAGTACTTCCGGGACGCCTTCAACACCTTCGACGCGCTCGTGGTGTTGATCTCGCTCGTGGAGCTGCTCCTGGCGGACTCCGGGTCGCTCTCCGCGCTGCGTTCGTTCCGCATTCTGCGCATCTTAAAGCTCATCCGGAGCTGGCGCACGCTGCAGAAGTTCCTGTACACCATGTACGCCACGGTCGCGTCGCTGGGCGAGTTTGCGTTTGTCGTCGTGCTCGCGGTGTTCATCTTCGCGCTGCTGGGCATGCAGATGTTCGGCGGGAAGATGTGCGCGGAGAGCGACACCTTCGCCGGTGACCCTACAATCCCGAGGCACAACTTCGATACCCTCCTATGGGCCCTAGTCACGGTGTTCCAGGTTTTAACGGGCGAGGACTGGAACGCGGTGATGTACGACGCGACGCTCGCCTCCGGGTCGTGGTCCGCGCTGTATTTCGTCGCGCTGCTGGTCATCGGCAACTTCCTGGTGCTCAACCTGTTCATCGCCATTTTGTTAACCAACTTCTCCGCGCAGGAGGTGGCGGATGAGCTGCAGGACGCCAAGAAGCTACTGGAGAGCATATCCTTCTTCAACACCTACGTCGCGAAAGAGCGCGGGGTGGACGAAAGCGCGCGCGAAATCGCCGAGCGCCGAAGACGAGAGGCGCTCTTGGACGCGCTCCCGGAGAAGAAGATGCGTTTTGACGTGGCGAAGAAATGGGCGACGTTCGGCGAGAAGGTGTACGACCTGGTGCTCGCCTCCGAGGAAGCCAAGCGGAGGGAACAGGCGGCGATCCTCGAGCAGGAAGAGGCTGAGCGCCAGGCGCGCGTCGACCAGGCGCGCGCGGCGCGGAAAAAGTACGAGGGCGTCGGGTTTTTCGGGAGCGTCGCGCTGTTTGTGTCTTCGTTCGCGACGCCTCGGCCGGGCGCGGCGCCGAAACCGCTTCGTCGGTACGTCGGGAACGCGTTCGGTTTGCGTTTTCTGAACCCACGCACGTCCGTGGTTCGGAAGACGTGCTACGCGATCGTCGACGATAACCGATTCGACGCGTTCATCATGGTCTGCATCGCGGCGTCCTCCGTTTTGATGGCGTTTGAGTCCCCGAAGGCGATGCTCGATGAGAAATTCGCCGGCGCGCTGGAGGTGGCGGACTGGTGCTTCACCGTGCTCTTCACGCTCGAGATGCTCATGAAGCTCACCGCGTTCGGGGTGTGGCTCGAGGAGCCGGAAGGGACGTACCTCCGGGACGCGTGGAACGTCATGGACGGCTCCATCGTGCTGGTGGGCATTTTAGGGAAGGCGCTGAGCGGGACGAACATCTCGTGGGTGCGCGCGCTGCGCACGATGCGCGTGTTGCGTCCCCTGCGCGTCATCTCCCGCGTCCCCGAGCTTCGCGTGGTGGTCAACGCGCTTCTCCGCTCGCTGCCCGGCCTGGGGAACGTGTTATTGGTGGCGCTGCTGTTCTGGCTCATCTTCGGGATATTAGGCATGCAGCTGTTCATGGGCGCGTTCTCGCGGTGCTCGGACGAGAGCGTCGATACAAAGGCGCTGTGCGTCGACGGGTGGGTGAACCAGACCCTGGACGTCGCGTGGGACTCTGTCTCGCAGTCCTGCGCGGGGTGGTCTTTGATGCTCGCGAGCGCGCAGGGCGGCGAATTGCCGCTGAGTTCGCCGACGAGCGAAGCGACGTGCGTCGGCTCGTACGCGTCGAGCGCCTTCGTCGAGCGCACGTGGGCCTCCGACCACTACAACTTCGACAACATCTTCAACGCGATGCGCACTTTGTTCGAGATGTCCACCACCGAGGGGTGGACGGCGGTGATGTACGACGGCGTGGACTCGCGCTCGCCCGAGCTCGCGCCCGAGCGCGACCACAACCCCGCGATCGCGTTCTTCTTCATCGTCTTCATGATCCTCGCGAACTTCTTCATCCTGAACCTGTTCGTGGGCATCATCCTGGACAACTTCGCGCAGATCGCCGAGGAGAGCGGCGACGGCGGGAGCGCCACGATGACCAAGGAGCAGCAGCTCTGGGCGCAGCGCAAGCGCAACTTCTTCGACGTCGGCGAGGACTACGGGAAGGAGGACGCTTCGTTGATGGCGGGCGCCAGCGACGACGACGACGACGAAGGCATGCGAGAGGGTGTTTCGGGACGAAACGCGCCGTCGACTGTGAAGAGCGACGCGCTTTTGTCGGGAAAGAAAGCGCCGCACTTGACGATCGCCGAGTCCCCCCCCGCGTCTCCGCGAGCCGCGCGGAAGAAACTTCGCCGCGGCGTGCGAAGGGCGCGCCGATTCCTCTTCCGCGTCTCGCACAGCGCTTCGTTCGAAGCGGGCATCATGGGAGTCATCGTTTTAAACGCCGGTGCCATGGCGTGCGAGCACTACGGTCAGACACAAGTTTGGACGGACACGCTGAGCGGCATCTCCTACGCGTGTACGGCGGTGTTCATCGCGGAAGCTTTGATCAAGCTCTTCGCGATGGGCCGGAAATATTTCAAATCGCGGTGGAACGCGTTTGACTTTTTCTGCGTCGCGACGAGCGTGCTCGGCCTCGCCGCCGACGTCGGAAGCACGACGTCGGTGTTGCGCGTGCTTCGTTTGGCGCGCGTGTTTCGTTTAGTGCGCAAACTGAAAGGGCTGCGCATGCTGTTCAACACGCTGGTGATCTCCCTCCCCGGCCTCGTGAACATCGGCGCGTTGCTGTTCCTGCTGTGCTTCGTGTTTGCCGTGCTGGGCATGAACCTGTTCGGCGCGGTGACGTTTGGCGAGAACCTCAACGAGCACGCCAACTTCACCAACTTCGGCAACTCGCTGCTCATCCTGCTCCGGATGGTCACCGGCGAGGCGTGGAACAGCATCATGTACGACGCGATGGTCACGGAGGAGGAGTCCGACTGCGACCCGTCTCAGGACTGCGCCCCGGGCACGTGCTGCGGCGTCGCGGGCGCGCCCGCGTACTTCATCGCGTTCGTCGTGCTCGGTTCCTTCGTGACGCTCAACCTGCTCATCGCCGTCGTCGTGGATAACTTCTCGAACAACGCCAAGGACGTCGAGGGCGAGGACGTGGGCGAGGCGGACGTGCGCGCGTTCGAGCGCGGCTGGTGCCGCATCGACAAGAACAGGACGGGGTACATCCCGCGCACGGATCTATCGAGCCTGATTCGGAAAGTCCCGCCGCCGCTCGGGATGCGCGGCGTGACGGCGACGCGTTTGGCGTCGGTGCGGTTCCAGAAAAATTTGGACATCGACGAGTTCGCGCCTAAAGAGTTTTCGGAATGGGTGCACTTCGAGGACGCGCTGATGTCGTTCACGAGGCACGCCATGGGGATACGCACGAACACGCTCCCCGAGGACATGCGTGAGGAGGTGCGCGCGGAGCTCGCCAAGCGCGCGGCGGCGAGCTTCGCGAGGGTCAAAGCCGCCGAGGAGGCGATGGAGATGGACGAAGCCGGAGACTCGTCGTCGGGCGAGAGCGAAGGCGGCGAATCGGCGGCGACGACCCCCGCGGGGTCGCCGCGGCACAGCGCGAGTTTCGGGGGGGCGCGAGACGCTCGGTGACGGACACGGCGCGTTCCTCGTCGCGTCTTCGCGTCGTCGTCGTTTTTATGCGCATATTACGCTTTATTAGGAGGAACGTTTGTAGCGCCGCGAGGACGCGAAAACGCGAATCGACACGACGATTCGAAAAAGCTTTTTTGTCGTCTAAAAACTTTTTTGTCGTTCGGGAAACGCCAATTGTTACCCTGATGATGCCGCATCGGCAGCCGCGCAGGGCGCGCGCGCGGCACGCGACTCGAGAAACGCGCCTAAGATGCTTCGCCGAGGCGGGAACCTTCGTCGTGCCCTCGTCTTCGTGACCCTCATCCTGTGCGCCGTGTACCCCGCGCGAGCCACCTGGATCGAGCGCTCCGTGGGAAGCACCCAGGATTGGCTCTCCGTCGCCTCCTCGACGGACGGCGTGTACCTCGCCGCTGGCGTCTGGAGTGGAGGCATCTGGACCTCGGATGACTCGGGCGTCTCGTGGACCGAGCGCACCCCCGACGATAGCCCGAAGGTGTGGCAATCCATCGCCTCCTCGAGCGACGGCAGCAAGATCGCCGCGGTCGTGAACGGCGGATCCATCTGGACGTCCGTGGATTACGGCGTCACCTGGACCAAGCGCGAGCCCGAGCTGAAAGACGGCATCTGGAATAAGTGGTACAGCATCGCTTCCTCGAGCGACGGCGTTCACCTCGCGGCCGTGATTTACGACGGGAGCATCCACACCTCCGCCGACGGAGGCGTGTCGTGGACCATGCGGTACCCCTCCGGGTCGTGGTACGCGCGATGGATGAGCATCGCCTCCTCCGCCGACGGCGCGCGCCTCGCGACCCTGCACAACGGCGGGTACGTCTGGACCTCCGCCAACTACGGCGCGGACTGGACCCGGCGCGACGCCGCCGGGTTCAGGCAGTGGACCGGCATCGCCTCCTCGGACGACGGCGCGAAGCTCGCCGCGGTGGTGGAAGGAGGAAACATTTGGACTTCCGAGGATTACGGAGAAACTTGGACCGAGCGCGCCTTCGCCGACGCAATCAGCTGGCGCGCCGTCGCGAGTAGCGCCGACGGGTCTCGGCTCGCCGCCTTCGCCGACGGCGGAAGCGTGTGGACGTCCGACGACTCGGGAGCCACGTGGGTCGAGGTCACGGTCACGGGAACTTCCGGTTCGTTCGCGGCCATCGCCTCTTCGAACGACGGCACGAAGCTCGCCGCCGTGTTCGACGGCGGAAACGTGTGGACGTTCGACGCCAACTGCTACGCCTCCGCGGACCCGACGAAGGACGGGAGCGACGGGACCTTCTACTGCGTCAACGGCGGCGACGTCAGCGGCGTCGTGGGCTCGTGCGTTTGCGACGACTGCGATGCCGGGTTCGGAGGCGCGAACTGCGCCACGCCGCTGGGAACATGGACCGGGGACACGTCCATCGATAGCTCGAAGGACTGGACGAGCATCGCCTCCTCGAGCTCCGGCGCGAGGCTCGCCGCCGTGGTCGACGGCGGCCACGTCTGGATCTCCGAGCACTCCGGAACCAACTGGTACCAGCTCACCTCCACGGGCGACGCGAAAGCGTGGAGGAGCATCGCGTCCTCGAGCGACGGCTCCAAGCTCGTCGCCGTCGTCCTCGGCGGAAACATCTGGACCACGGCCAACTACGGAATCGCGTGGACGGAGCGTTTTCCCTCGGCGAGCGTCGAGAATTGGCACGCCGTCGCGTCTTCGGGCGACGGCGCGAACCTCGTCGCCGTCGTCTTGGGTGGGAACATATGGACGTCCGACGATTACGGAGTGAGCTGGACAGAGCGCACGACTGACGATGGCCCGCAGAACTGGGAACACGTCGCCTCCTCGAAGGACGGCTCCACGCTCTTCGCGGTCGTTTACGGCGGTCACGTCTGGTCGTCCGCCGACTATGGAGCGACGTGGGCGATGACGTCCCCTGAACCGCAAAACTTTCACGGCATCGCCTGCTCGAGCGACGGCTCCAAGGTGGCCGCCGTCGTCGACGGCGGAAACATATGGACCAACACCGAAGCCGGATGGAACGACTGGGTCGAGCGCACGGCCGGGGGGAGCACGCAAGCCTGGAGAAGCATCGCGTCCTCGGACTACGGTTCACGGCTCGTCGCCGTCGTGTCGGACGGATACGTCTACACGTCCGCCGACTCGGGAGCCACGTGGAGCGCGGCCGCGTCCATGAACGCGGAACCGTGGGTGAGCGTCGCGTCCTCGAGCGACGGCACCAAGCTCGCCGCCGTCGAGCGGTTCGTCTTCGTGTACGACGCCAACTGCTACGCCTCCGAGGACCCGACGAAGGACGGGAGCGACGGGTTGTTCTACTGCGTCAACGGCGGCGACGTCGGCGGCGTCGTGGGCTCGTGCTTTTGCGCCGACTGCGACGCCGGGTTCGGAGGAACAAGCTGCGAAGAGAGCTGCGAGTCCAAGTGCGCGGCGGCGAGCCAGTGCTGCAACAACGACGCCGCGCAGGGCTCGAACCTGAAACTCTCGTGTCTGCAGGCGTGCATGGTGGCCACCTCGGGGAATACGGAGCTCGAGTGCCTGTCGTACTGCCCGAAGGAGCAGGGCTTGTACGAGATCGGCGAGTTGCGGTTCGAGACGGGCGGAACGTGCGACGACGTCCCGGCGCACGCCCAATACTTCGGGGACGCGTACAAGCCCGCGGACTACGAGTGTTCCGCCCCGTACGGCGCGAGCGAAGAGACCTGCGAGACGGGATGCGCCGTCGGGGCACAGTTGAAGTCCAGCGGTCTGACGAAAGGCGTCGTGACGTCGTCGCCGCCGCCTTCGCCGCCGCCGCCGCCGCCCGCGCCGCCCGCGCCGCCCGCGCCGCCCGCGCCGCCGGCGATTCCGGCGCCGTATCCGCCGCCGGCGCCGATCTCCCCGCCGTCGCCGCCGCCACGGAATCCGCCGCCGAGCCCGCCGCCGCCTTCGCCGCCGCCGCCCACGCCGCCGCCTCCGTCGCCGCCTCCGGCGAGGTCCCTGGTCGCGCTCGATTACGACGAGAGCGCCGCCGCGTCCTGGAGGGAATCCGTTTCGGTATTATTGGCAGTCGCTGCGAGCGTCTTCGCCGCGCTTCACGCGTAGCGTAGTCTGGTTATTAATAAAGGTATGTCATATTGATACACATCATGAGGCATCAAAACGACGACGAAAGCAAAGCACGAAAGCAGCGCGACGACGAAGAACGCGCGACGGCTCGCGTGTTCTTTCCTCGCGTAAGGTTTATCGATTTGGCAAAGACACGCGCGGCGCGCGCCGATCTTCGCTTTGATTTGAAAATTGAAATGATGAAAATCCAAAATTTGCAGTTTTGAGAAATCCCGAATCTCATCCGGCGCGGCACGCACAACGTCGCGCGCGGGGCACGCCAGACACACACAACTACGCGCGCGGTGCACGCG
>ENA-OUOG01002452-OUOG01002452.1-marine-metagenome-genome-assembly--contig:-NODE-2452-length-19225-cov-5.116722_pt1 | contig 19225 bp, 9 predicted proteins | sample MGYA00248635_ERZ508505 | MGnify/ENA primary metagenome ERZ508505 (study PRJEB26176, sample SAMN06267871) | marine metagenome | isolation source: Saanich Inlet, British Columbia, Canada | place: Pacific...
AAGGATTCCGCGCGTCAGGGTCGTGAGGGTCAGGGTTTTGGTCGTGAGGGCGGACGTTTCGAGACAAACGGAGGGGGCCGCGAACGGCGAAAAAAAAAAAAGCCGCGCGACGTTTCACGACGAAAAGGCCACGAGCCTTTCGCAACGTTTGCGCGTCCGCGGTGGATTTCCAAAAATAAGACTCTCGCGGTCCGTGGGATCTGGGGTGACGCACGTCTTTCAACTGCTCCACCGCCCCCAGGGGGGTGGTCTTCCCGCCTCCCCCGCCCCCAGTGGACCCCGCGGAGGGGGCGCTGCCGCCCCCCGACTTCTCCGCGCCGAACAGACGCTTGAACATGATCGCTCGGCTCGCGGAAATGTCACCCGCGCGCCGTGCCTTGTTCCCCCGACTCGCGCGCGCGGTGGCGACGACCCCTCCCGTTCCCCCGGGCGCGTTCGCGGACGACTCGACGGAACCGCGTCAAGTCGCACTCCGTCGACGACCGGAGTGACCAGCCGTGTGCGTGCGTGGCCCGCGCGCTCGACTCTGCTCGGCCGCGGGGACGCGAGGTGCCTCCCGGGAGGAGCTCTCGTTTTCGCGCAGGCTGGCAAAATTTTCTTCACCTTTTTTTTGTGACTAGTGACGCATACACGAGTCGGGTCGTTTTGGCGAGCGAGTCTGTTCTGGGCGCGGGGACGTGAGTTCGCGTCGCACGTCTTTTCTTGCGTGTCTCTGGAGTGGTGTTTCACGCGCGAGGAGACAAAAAATCGATTCGGCGGGTTTCGGCTCGTCTCACTCGTCTCAATCGTCGTGAGGCTCACTCGTCCTCGATGGCGAGCGCGGCGAACCCGGACGGCGCGATCTTCACCGCCTCGGGCTCGGCGGCTTTGAGAACGCGGGGCGCGCGCGGCGCTCTCTCCGCCTTCTCTCCGCGTTCGCCGCCGTCCCGGTCCCCGCCGCCGCGACCGCCGCCGCCGCGCTCGGCTTTGCCCTCGCCCCACCCGCGGTCGAGGTCGCGCTCGCGCGGCGCGCGCTCCCTCTCGTCCCTCTCCCTCTCGCCTCTTTGGCCGCCTCGCCGGGCCCCTCCTCCCTCCTTCTCCTCGCCTTCTGTGACAGCCCGCTCGCGCGCCTGATCGGATCGCTGCGAGAAACGCACCTTGTCGTCGAGCTCGAGCGAGAGCTTCGCCAGCGCCGTCTCCGCCTCGCCGATGGTCGTCGTCAGCTTTTGTTTCGCCTCTTCGTCGCTCAACTCGGCGAGCTCCTCGCGCATCTTCGCGATGTCGTCCTCGATGGCTTTCTCGTCCGCGTGCTTCTTGCGACGCACGCCCGCGCCGCGGCTCAGCGCGAGGTCCTCCTTGATGAAGTCGCGGCCGGCTTCCTGAAGCGCCGCCTCGCGGGGGCGCGCGCCGCCGAAGAGGCCGCCGCCGCCGCCGCCCGCGGCCACGGGCGCGTCCTTCGATCGAGCCTTAAGCACGAGGCGGGGACGACCGCCGCGGGAGCCTTGGTCGTCGCCGCGGTCGCGGTCGTCGCGGGGAGGCGCTTCGCTCTTGCCCCAGCGGTCGCCCGCGGCGTCGGCGCGAGCACCCGGTCTTGGCCCGCGCTCGTCGCGGTCGTCGCGGGGCGGGGGCCCGGGCCGGTTGCGGATGTTCCCCCAGTCGCGCTCGGGCGAGGGCGAGCGGTCGCGGTCGTCCCGGAACCCGCCGCGGCGATCGTCGCGGTCGTCGCGCGGGGGCGGGCCCGCGCGGTTGCGCAGCGCGCCCCAGTCGCGCTCGGGCGAGGGCGAGCGCGAGGGGTAGCGGTCGCGGTCGCCGCCGCGGCGGTCGTCGAAGCGGTCGCCGCGGCGGTCGTCGAAGCCGCCGCGGCCGCGGGGGGGCGAGTCGCGGCGCACAGGCGCCTTGCTCCTGCCCCAGTTGTCATCCGCGTCGGCGCGCGACGGGCCGTCCGGTTCGCGGTCATCGCGGTCGCGCGGGTCGTACTCGTCGCGGTCGCGGCGGTCGCCGAATCCGCCGCGGCGGTCGTCGCGGTCGCCGTAGCGGTCGCCGCCGCGGCGATCGTCGCGGTCGCCGAATCCGCCGCGGCCGCGGTCGCCGCCGTAGTCGGCGAACGCGCCGCCGAGCTGGCCGGGGCGACGGCCGTCGGCGCCCAATCCATCCTCCTCGGGGTCGCGCGCGGACGGGCCGGTGGGGAGCACGATGTCTCCGCCGCCGCGGCCGCCGAAGCCGCCGCCGCCGCCGGGCGCGCGGTAGGCGGCGCCGCCGCCGCCGCCGCCGCCCGCGAGCGCGTCGAAGTCCGCGAGGGACATCTTCTGGCCCTTCTTCTTCTTGGCGGGCGCCTTGGCGGCGGCGCCGAGATCCGGAAAGTCAGAGTCGGATTTCTTGGGACCCTCGCCCAGACCCGGGAACGCGCGCTGCGCGGCGAACGACCCGGGTAACGGGTCGGGGTCCTTGTTCTTATCGTCGTCGGCCTGGTGTGTTCGTGGGTGACGTCGCGGGGAAGCTTCGGCGGTCAGACGCGGACGGGAGACCTCGGAGAGGAAAAAAAACGATCGCGCTCGTCTGCCATTTTTCGCGGCTCCTCCCGTTTCGCGCCACCGCGCGTCGGAGCCACCGCGCGCGCGGAGAAAGAAACCGTCGCGCCGCTCGCGTGAGCGACGCGCTCGCCACGCGCGGTGGCGCTCGATCGCGCGCGGCGCGGCGCGGCGCCAGCCTCGCGGTGCGCCTCGAGACGTGTTCCGAGACACCGCCGCCCGCGCGCGCGGCGTCGGCGCGCCGGATCGCGCGCGCGCCTTGGCGCCGCCGCCGGAGGCGGGAAGACGGCGCGCCTGGCTTCGTCGCGTCCGGCGGCGGTCGGGGAGGGTGAGGGGCGAGAGCCGGAACGCGAACGCACCTGAGAGGCCCAGGCTCCGGAGGCGCCCCATGCGGACATGGTGGGAAGTGGCGGATGAAGTGCGCGGCGGCGTGGTGCGCGCGCGTGAGTGGTGGATCGAAAACGAGACGGCGGCGATAAAATGCCGTCTCGTTTCCGCGGGCGAGCGCCAGTCGCGAACGTCGTGGATGTGCAGACAGATGTGGGTTTTGGAAGCGGGCGTGTTTCTCGAAAAATGGGAAAATGAATCGATATTCGTACAACCTCGCGCGCGGCGCGGCGAAGAACGGGCGTGATAATACGCCGCGAACGTATCGCCCTCGTCTCGATACGATACGAAGCCTTTGTACGACGCCCACCGCGGCAAAAAAAGCTCCGTTCGTTTTTAGGTCACGCGATCTGCTGCTCGGCGCGCGGATTTGAGCCGGCTTCGTCGCCAATGGGCTTCGCCGCGTTACTTTGAGACTTGCCAAACACCTGCGGCGCGAGCGTGGCGTCGGCGCCCAGCCGCACGCTGGGTATGCGCATGAGCGCCGTCGGCATGGGCTGGTGTTTCGGCCAGCGGTCGACGGGAGCGCCCAACGAACTGGCCTTCGTCGGCGACGGCGGCGACGGAGTTCTCTCTTTCGCAAAAGAAGCGAGCTCTTCCGAGCTCGAGTGATCGCCGTCGCCGACTCCTCGAGGGGACCCGGATGCGATTCGCGCCGCGCGGTACCCTGTGCTCGTGCCCAGGAAGTTGGGGCTGGACAAGTTTCGGTGCCCGTGCCCGTCGCGGTTCGGGTTCGAAGCCTTGTCCTTGTCGTGCCTCGTCGTCTCGGCGCCCGACCCCGAGTGAGGCGACCTCTTCTCTTGCGCGGAAGATTTCGGCATGGACGCGCGAGACTTCTCCTCCTCGGCGGCGACGACGGCGACAAACTCGGACAGACTCCCCGCGCTGCTCGCGCGGCTCCCCAGACCCGACGCGTTCGACGTCGTGCGATGCGTGGGGCTTTGTGTGGGGTTTTGGACGCCTTCGCGTTCGCCTCCCACGAAGCTCTCGCGGCTCCCGCCGGATCCCGGCATGTGCAGGTACGAGTCGCGCCCGCAAAAGTTCACCGTGTTCCACGACGGCACTCTGCCGCGCTGCCGCAGCGACGCGCCGATCCCGTCGAGGATCGACCCCGTGGATCCTTCCCGATGATTGTGATGCGTACGCGTCGCGAGCCGCTCGCGTAACGTCTTCACGCAGTTATCCAACTCCATCTCGATCCCGCAGTTGCTCTCGATGGTGGCGAGTTTCGGCCACATCTCGCGTTCGCCCATCGCGGCGGTTTCGTACAGAAACTCGCGCGTCGGGTTCGACGCGATGCGCCGCATGTGCCGCCACCCGAACTGCATCACCACCGTGACGTTCCCCTCCCACTCCTGGCCGAACAGTTTCGCGAAGTCGAACGCGTCCGCCCACGGCGCGAGGTCCAGAACTTGACGACACCGGTGTCTCCACTCGCTCTCTAAAAACTGCGCGGCGGTGGCGCAGAACGGACCTAAACTCGCGAACCACTTCTTGGCGCGTAAAATCGGCACGATGTGCGGATTCGTTTGGCTCACGAGGAAGTAGTTCACGTTGAACAGCTCGGACAGTTCTTTCATGGGTAAGTCGTTCTCCAAAGATCCATCTCGCCACCGTCGCGGCCCTAGCTTACCTTCCGGCTGCCACGGCACGAACGCGCCGTCTCTTGACTTGGCGATCAAAGGCTGCGGCGGGAACAGCGAAGGGAACGCGCACGACGCCGCCACAGCGCTCCACACCACTAAGTGCGGGCTGGTTAAATAATTCAAAAGCCGAGGCTTCTCCCCCGCGCGCGTCGCGCACACGCACACGCACAGAATGCGTCCGCCGCTCCGGTCGTACGCTTCCTGGAAGGTTAGGTCACCTAAAAGCGCCCTTAAACACCGCTGGAAGAAGTCTATGTCGTGCAAAGCGCCCGTGCGCACTAAGTGCTGCACGCTCGTGAAGAAGTCGCGTCCGCTAAAAAAGGTCATGTCCGGAAGCAAGTCCCAGAAGTGCTCCTCCGAGAAGAACTCGTCCAGCTCCTCCGGCGTGCGGCTCGCCACGATGGCAGCCACGATGCTGCCGACGCTGCTTCCCACGAGCACTCTAGGTAAGCACCCGCGCGCGGATAAAGCGCGCGCGACGCCGACGTGGAACGTTCCCAAGGTTCCCCCTCCGGAGAGCAAAAGCGCGGTTCGTCCGAAACAGTGCCTCGTCTCCTGTAAAAACGCGAGTTTCTCCTGGACGGGAATCTCGTGCTCGCGCGCGATGAGCCGCAACTGCAAACGCGTCTCGTCGATGTACTCGCGGACGCACTTCGGGACGCCCCACAGAGGCTCGTGCAGGCGCCGGCCGATATCCGCCAAGTTACCGATGTTCCTCAAGATGTCCGCCCTTAAACCGAACATCATCTCCTCGACGTCGCCCGAAGCGCGCCGCAACCGCAGTAAACGCAACTGCTCTTCGATGAGCTCCTCGTCGTAGCCGTGCGCGTACCCGTGAACGGTGCGGAGCGCTTTTTCGCGTCGCTTTTTCGTTTGTTTGTCTTTGTCTCGCCAGTCTCGAGAGAACGCGCGAGTCCCCGAAGCGTCCGTCCTGTTCGTCGAAGCGGCCGTGCCCGAGTAGAACAGCGCGCGGTGGTCGTCTTTCGCGTCGTCGTCGTCGTCGTCGTCGTTTTCCGATTCGGAGGAAGAGCGGAGCGAACGCGATAAACTCGCGAAGCGCGTCCAGAGACTTTTTAGTCCGAAGAGACCCTCCGCGGAGTTTTCTTTTTCGTCGCGTTCGTGTCCCTCCACATCGTCCGTGTTTGGTTCCTCGGAGTTGTCGTTAACGCGCACGACGCGTTCCGCTAAATCACGGCTGTCTTCTAAAAACGACTCCGGGTCGGTCGCGAACCGTTCCTCTAACCGCTCCATGCGATGCGCGACGACGATGAACTCCTCGTAGCACGTCGCTTTTTTGAGTTGGGATCTGAGCACCGCGCGCCTCGAGCGCATCTCGCGCTCGCGCGCCCACCGCCCTCTGTTGCGCGAGACGTACAGCGCGGTCGCGGCGGTCGCCAAACAAGTCACCGCCGCCAAACGCGCCACGTTCTCGTCGCACACGAGCGCGCCCAGACGGCGGTGTCCGCGCCGGCGCAGGGACATGGAAACAGCCTTGACCCGGCGGCGGTAGCCGTCCAGCACCGCCACCGCGCCGGTGTCGAACACGAGTCTAAGCGCGAGCGCGCGGGAAAACGCGCTGGCGTCGTGAGCGGGCGTTCCCGTGCGAGCAGACATGCTCGAGCCCCGGCGGGGGAGCTCCGCGCGCGTGCGCGTGCGCACGCCGCCTTCGCTCATCTCCCCGCGTCGGTTCGCGCGAACGAGTGTTATCCCCGCCGAACGCCCGAAGTTACGCTTTTCCCCCGCGACCCCGAGATTCGAGAGAGGGGAAGGGGAAGCCTCGGCGATTCCCGAGGCCCGACCTCAGCGCACGCGCGCGTACCAGCCGAAACGCGCGGGTGTCGTTCGGTTCCCGGGCGCGCGCGCGGGTGTGCCGCGCTCGGCACGCGCCGCCACCTTCGCGACCCTTCGCCGCGGCCTCGAAAACTAACCTCGAAAGTTGGCGGTAATCGAGTCAGCACGACGCGGGATTCGGCGAATCGCCTTGGGTCGCAGACCGGCGATCTCCCAAAAGCCGCGCAAAAAAGTGTTCTCGGTGCTGACGAGGAGCCAAAAAGATCACTCGCGCCTCGTCGCCCGAAATCGGGGCGCGTCGCGAATCCGTCGACGGCGCGCGTCATCACAAGCACCGAGCGCGCACGTCCGCGCCGCTCTCGCACCGCGCCTCGAGTATCGGGCCGCCGTAACACCCGTTCGCTCGAGTTCCGAGCCGCGCGCGCACGCGCACGCACGAACGACCGCGCGCGTCGTTTCACGAAAAACCCTCGTCTTCTTCCGGAGGCGAACGACAGCGGGGTTCTCCTCGTAATCTAACAACAGCCGATTCCGATGCCGTCCGACGCCGAAGCCGCGTCCAGGCGGCGCGTGCAGGCGCTGAGCGCGCACGTCGCGGGCAGCAACGCCGCCGACGCCTCTCAGGGCGCGCCCGACCCGCGCGTGCGCCTGACGCCCGGCGGCGGCCCTGGCTCTCTGACGGTCATCGACAACCGCACCGGTTCGCGGTACGAGATCCCGGTGCGCGAGGGCGGGTACGTGCCCGCGTCGGCGTTCAAGGCCATCACGGCCGGCGGCGACGGCGGCGGGCTCCGCGTGTTCGACCCCGGGTACGTGAACACCGCGCCGTGCAAGAGCAAGATCTGCTTCATCGACGGCGACAAGGGCATCTTGCGGTACCGCGGGTACCCCATCGAGGAGTTGGCGGAAAAAAGTTCCTACCTCGAAACCGCCTTCGCGCTCGTCTACGGCGACTTACCAGACGCGCCGCAGCTGCGGGAGTGGGAACAGACCATCATGCGACACAGCGCTTTACCGGTGCCCGTGATCGCGGCGTTGGAAGCGTTACCGCACGACGCGCACCCCATGGGCGTCATACTCGCCGGCCTCAACGCCCTGTCCACCTTCCACCCGGAACAGAACCCGGCGCTGCAAGGCGGGAACGTCTATCGCTCGCACGCGGCGCAGGATAAGCAGATTGTGCGCATCATCGGCAAGATGACCACGCTCGCGGCGCACGCGTACCACCGGAACACGGGACGCACGCCCGCGCCTCCCAATCAGAAGTTGGGGTACGCGGAGAACTTCCTGTACATGCTGGACGCGGGGTTAGATCCCAACCACAAGCCCAACGCTAGGTTGGCCAAGGCGATGGACGTGATGTTCTTGTTGCACGCCGAACACGAGATGAACTGCTCCACCGCCGCGGCGCGGCATCTGGCGAGCAGCGGCGTGGACGTGTACTCCGCGGTGGCGGGCGCGGTGGGCGCTCTGTACGGCCCCCTGCACGGCGGCGCCAACGAGGCCGTGCTCAAGATGCTCTCGCGGATCGGCTCGGTGGAGAACATACCAAAATTCCTCGAGGGCGTGAAGAACAAGAAGGAGAAGATGTTTGGTTTCGGCCACCGCGTGTACAAAAACTTTGACCCGCGCGCGAGCGTCATTCGGAACGTCGCCGAGGAGGTGTTCGATTTGGTCGGACGCGACCCGCTCATCGACGTCGCGATCGCGCTGGAGAAGGCGGCGAGGCAGGACGAATACTTCGTCAAAAGAAACCTGTACCCGAACGTGGACTTCTACAGCGGCTTAGTGTATCGCGCGCTGGGGTTCCCGCCTGAGTTCTTCACCGTGTTGTTCGCCGTGCCTCGCGCGGCGGGCTACCTCGCGCACTGGCGCGAGAGCCTCACCGACCCCGACGTCAAGATCATGCGCCCGCAGCAGATTTATGAAGGGGTATGGCTGAGGTCGTACCCGACAATCGACTCGCGCCCGCCGTGCCGCGGCGAGGACCGCATGTGGAACGTCGCGCCGAGCAACGCGTCGCGGAGGCGGCTCGCGGGCGAAACCGTCGAGATGGCGGCGAGTCACTACCACGGCTACGACGGCGGTAGTGACTCGCCGTCGGGGTTAGCGAACCGACTCGCGAGCGTGCACCGTTACGACGCGGGACAAGCACAGCGCCTGTCCTCGCCCGCGTTCTCCGCGGGGGTGGTCGCGGGGGACGCCACGAGCGGCGTCGACGCGCTCACGGGCGTCACGGGAAAGTGAGCCGAGAGGACGAGAGGGGAACGCGGGTCTCGTCGCGCGTAGACTTAGTATCGTGAAAATTCGATCCGTCACCTGTACAGCCCTCCGCTTCCAAACGCGTTCCGTGCTCTCTGCCTGGCGTACTCCGCCTCCCTCGCGCGCTCGAACACCGCCCTGCTCCTGGCGACGCGCGGGTCGCACACCCCGGATTGGCGCTCGAGGTCCGTGCAGTATCGGTACACCTCGCCCAAGTCATCCGCGCAGTACGGCCAGTCGAGCGGCGCGTTTACCCTCGACCGCCGTTCGCGGTACCACGTCGTTTTCGGCTCGTACGTGCATCGACGCAACGTCTCGGATATCGAGCACGGTTTCGCTAACGTGCTGCACCGCATCCAGTCGTCTATCACGCTCGGATTGTCGTAGTGTTTGCTGGAGAATATGAACGTCAGAGACTGCATGAACCCGCCGACGAGCCCGACGTCGGCATACGCCACGCGATCGGCGCGATCGAACCTATCGTCGTACGCGTCGAGGTCGTCGCGATAGTATCCGTCGCGATAGTATCCGTCTTGTCGGTCGTACGCGGAGTCGTACACGAAACGCTCGTAGTCGACGCCAGTATTATCGGTGAACGACACGTAGTCGCTCACGTCGTCGCGAATGCCGTTGTCTCCGAGAGGCTCTCGGAGGCCGAAGAGGCCTCGAGGGAAGTTGGACGGCGTCGCGCGCGGCGGCGGCGGGTCGCGCCGACGCCGTCGGGACGGCGTTTCCACGCCGTAGTACGTCTCGGGTGGTAAGGTACCGAGCCCCCGTGGGACGCCCCGCAGGTTCGTCGTCGGCCCGTAGCTCAGCGCGCGGTCGAGCTCGTCCCTCAGCTCGACCAGCGCCACGCGAAGCGTGGCGTCGCGCGCGACGCGCTCGGGCGACAGCGCCGAGTGCGAGTCCTCCAGGAGTTGATTTTCCAGCGCGTCCACCGCCTCGTGCACGACTTGTGCGTACCGCCGGTCGTTGTCGTACGCGTCCAGGGAGCTCCGCGCGAACGCCACAGCCGCGGAGACGTCCGAAGACAAGCTGGCGTCGAGCGCGACGCCTTCGGAGTTCGTCGGCTCGACGTACGTCGTCACGGCGCTCGCCTCCGTCTCCGAAGACGCACCAAACGCGGCCTCCGGTTTCGTGGACCCGAGACCCGCGCGCGCTTCGTCCGCCGAGCGCTGCGGCGCCGAGCCGAGCGACGCGGCGCGGTCGCTCGCGCCGCGCGGCGGCCGGAACGCGGCGAGGGGGTCCGCCGCCGCGCTCGCCGCGAGGCACGCGAGCGCGAGGACGGCGATCGCCGCGCGCGGACGCATGCCGCCGCGGGAGTGAGCCCGACGCGCGAGGCGTTTCTCGCCTCGACGAAAGTCCGAAGACGCGTCCCGTGAAAAAGAACGCGGGCGGCTTTGCTGCTTTGGACTCACAGATGACTGGTCGCGTCAAGGGAGATCGGTCTCGTAGAGTCGTCCGTGGTGACCGGCTGACGAGCCGAAGACGGCGGCTGCCGAGACATTCGTCTCCGCGGCCCATATCACCCCGCACACGCGCAGAGAGATGTTCGCCGTCTCCGCCGCCCTGAGCGCCAGCGCGCGCGTCGCGCCCGCCGACGGTGCGTCGAAGCGCCCTTCCCGGCCCGAACGCGCGGGCGCCCGCGTCGCGCGCGCGACGGCCGTGATTTCATTTCGGATAGGCCAACCCACCTTTTTCGCCGCTCATCCTTCGTCCACACGCACGGTCCCGCACCCCAGCACCCGACTGACCTCGTCTCCTCCCCCTTCCCCGTCGAAACCCCGGATCTGCTTCCCCGCCACACAGGCGCGCGCCCGCGCGTCGCGTCCTCCCGCCCCGCGGCGTCCGTCCCCGCGCGCTTCCCGCGCGGCGGCGTCGCCGCGCGCGCGCTCGGCAACGAAAAGCAAGGGACGTCTCGACGCATGGAGGACCTCGCGGGTCTCGGCGGCGACTTCGGCGCTCGCGACCCCACCGCGGGCGAGCTCGAGTCCAACTTCAACGCCAAGTGCCTGGGCGAGGCGGACACCGAGCACTTCAACAAGATTCCCGAAGGGATGGAGGAGTTCACCGCGCTCCACACGCGCTCGTGCGTGGCTTTGAGTTCAGAAGATTCACCCTGCGAGGAGCGCCAGGCTCTCGTTTACCAGAAGCAGGTGATGGACTGGAAGATCCGCGTGGTTGACGGGCACGAGGTGTTACGGCGCGAGTACCGCACGGAGGACACTAACAAGGCGGAGGAGGTCATCACGCGGTTCACCTCCGTCGCGGAGGCCGAGGGCAAGACCATCGACACTTTTATTGAAGGGCCGGGCGTGCGCGTCGAGATTTACAGCAAAGCCGTCGGGGGCTTGCACGCCAACGATTTCATCCTCGCCGCCAAGCTGGACCAGGTGGACGTCACGGACGTCGTCATCAAGAAAAAACCGCAAACCTTCCTCATCTGAGGAAGACGTTGTTGACGCTTCGTGTCGTCGAAAGGGCTGAGCGATGCGTGTCGGAAGCGCGACGTAATGGAAGACGAAGAAAGGAGTCTACCGTCCGGTAGAAGGTAGTTTACCGTTTTTAGACTATCGAACGACGCGACGCCGCGGAACTCCGTAGACTACAAACTCGCGTCGTCCCTCGCTCCTCACTCCGCCGCGGCGTCTTCCGCCGGCGCGGCGTCCTCGACCGGGTCCGGGAACAGCGCCCTTATGGCGGGCATCAGCTTGGGCAGCCGCGGCAACGCCGTGAAGTCCACGCGCATCAGGTCGAACGCCACGCCGACGCGGTCGGAGACGTTTTTTTTTTCCATCCGCGTCGTGTCATCCGCGTCGGAGGGCTCGTCTCCCGCGTCTTTGTCTTCGCCGCCGATGTGCCCGTCGAACACGGGCGCCTTCGGGTACCTCTGCGAGAAGTGCGTTAAGATCACGCGGTAGCAGTTGGCGTCGACGCCGGTCGCGATCGCCTCGCTCGTCGTGCTGTGCTTTTTCTTCACCGCGTCCTCGAACAGCTCATCCTCGAACGTCGCCTCGTGAATCAGCACCGTCGCGTCGCGCGCGGCGGACGTCAGTGCCGCGCACGGCCGCGTGTCTCCCGAGTACACGGCTTTCCACCCGGGCTCGGCTCCGTCGCGGCCGGCGGGCGGCTCCGCCTCGAGCACGAGCGCGAAGGACTGCGCGCAGTGCACGACGGGCACGGACACGATTCGGCGCAAGCCGAGGCGTGTGGCGGCCGAGACCAGGCGCGGGTCAAGGGGGAACGTCTCCGCGTCGCCGACTCGCGCGTTTGTTTCGTCGTCGTTTTGTCGTGACGACATATGCGCGTCCCACTTTTCGTTTGTCGCGTTGCGGCAGTCGACGAATTCGAAATCCAGAGGCTCCACCTGCGAGAACGCGTTGAGGAACCTTCGTAACGGCGCGGGGCCGACGACGAGAAGCGGCGGAACACTTCCACTCGTGTTTCCTTTCTCGTTCAGAATCGCTTTTCGGCGCTCGATGAGAATCGTCGGCAGACCGACGTGGTGGTCGGCGTGGATGTGCGAGATCCACGCGCATCGGAGATTTCGCACTTTTTCGCGAGCCGCGTCGGGGCCGTACAAACGGCAGAGCTGCCCGAAGGACCCTTCGCCGCAGTCGATTAAAACGCCCCCTTTGCTTTTCGAGTCCAGGAACAAACCGGAGACGTTGCGGTACTTCGCGGGCATGGAAGAGCCCGTGCCCAGGAAAACGAGCTCGACGTCGCCCGGCTTTAACGCGCGAAGACACGCGGGGACGTCCCCAGTCTCCGTTTTTTGTTCCTTTTCGGTGTCTTTCGAAAAAGGCTCCGTTTCGGGTTCCCGCGGAAGGAACCGCGCCACCGCGGAGTTCACGTCCAGGTCCTCGCGCACTTTTCGCGCGACGAGCGCGCGCGGGACGGGTGTAGTATCCAGCCCGGCGGCGTCCAGAGGCACGAGCGTGAACCGACTCAAGTTACACCCGGGGTGCGTCAAGGGAGACTTTGAAGTCTCCGCCTCCCTCGCCGCGGCGTCCGCCAACGCGCGCGCCTGCGCGTCGGCGTTGGCGGACGCGGCGTTGCGCGGCTCGGGGAAGACGCTCGCGTCCACCGCGTGCAGACGCGCGTTGACCGCGGCGGCGGAGCGGAACACGCACGCCGAACCGGTCGCCTCGGAGTGGACCATCAGGTGGCGCGGTTGGTCAAACGCGGTTTTTTTCGTCGCGTCTGACGTATTCGTCTGAAACGCGAAGCACGTCTCCATCCATCGCGTATACGCCGCCGAGGTCGCCACCGCCGCCGGCGCGAGGTGCACGACCACGGCGAGAGGGCTTCTTTCGTCGGGACTTTGATGCACGCCGCACACCTCGTCGAACCGCTTATGCGCGTCCGAGTCCGGATCGGCGATGTCCTCGAGATGCGCGAGCGTCGGTACGTCGACGACGACGAACGAAAAGCCTCGTCTTTTCTCGGCGACGACGTCGCTCGATCGAATCAACCGACCGTCTTCCAACAACACGTCCTCGCCCCTCACGAGCTTCCCGCGGACGGCGCCGCGCGGGACGCCCAGCGCGTCCGCCTTTGAAGCGTCGAACTTGCCGGGCATGTCCGCCAAACGGCCGTGGTAGCACACGGACTCGGCGTCCGCCGCGTCTACAGCGTACGCCGAAAAAGAGGTTTTCGCGTCGAGAACAAGCTTAGCGCGCTTCGCGGGCGGCGCGCCAATTGATTCTCTCAAAGAAGAAGCATTCTTCGCTTCTCCAACGCCGAGCGGACCGGTTTTATCCGTCGATAACGAGTCATTACGCCGCCGCGGGCGCACGACGACAGGGGTCAGAGTCACGCAGTCGTCCATAACCGTGGGCGCGCCCCCGCCGGCGCCCGCCACGGGGAAGGTGTTGACCACGGTGCGCACGCCGCGCCCGCCCACCAAAGTGTCAACCGCGGCTGTTTTTTTTTATGGGCGCGTGTAGGTTTTGGACGGTTCGGGGTGTTCGGGAGCGTGAGCGAGAGGCGGAGGAGACACGAGACACGGCGCGATGCAGAAAAAAACCAAACCAACGCCGTCGCCTCGTGTGTTTTTGTGTCCTCAGACGCGAGGCGGCGCCGCTGTTACGTCGGCGCCGGGAGTCCCCGCGGGTGGGAAAGATAACGCAGTAGTTTGCCACTCATCGGCGACGCGGCGAACGCGCGAAAAACCAAAAAAAGAAAAAAGTTTCGGAAGCCTCCTACGGTTTTGTGTCCTCAGGCGCGGGGCGAGCCTCCGTTGTTAAGGGAGGCGCCGTGAGTCCCCGCAGATGGGAAGATAACGCAGTGTTTTGGCATTCATCGGCCGCGAAACGTCTCTCTTTTCGTGCGGTCGGCGGTCGCTTCGCGGCGGCGGCGGCGCGCGTAAAAAAAAAACAACCGAAAAAAAAAAAAAAAATTAAAAAAAAAAAAACCGAAAAAGAAAAAAAAAAAACGCACCCATCAGCCGTTCCGTCCGCGGCGGCCCGTGGATCTTCAGCTCCGGCTCGTCCTCGTGGTGCTCGGTGACGCCGTCCGCCATGGTCAGCAGCATGCCGGTCAGGCCGCCGGTTGTGCGCGCGCTGACGGAGGTGAGACATATGCGGTTCAGTCTGCGAATGTTGATCCCGTGCTCCACGGCGAAGCGCTGGAACCCCTCGCCGACGTTGAACGCGATGCGCTGCGAGTCGGTGAAGAGCAACACGGATGGGCTCGTGTCGTCGACGTCCGTGCCGAGCGCCAACACCTGCACGAACGCTCGGCTTCCGACGCCTTTTTTTTTCAACTGGAGCGTTGAGTTTCCTCCCTTTTTTTTCAAACCGGAGTCAAAGTGAGAGGTCTTCGATCGACCGACGTCAAACGAGGGCGTCTTCGCGTCGACGCCCATCGTCGCGTTTTTGTTTTTAACGCGCGACGACGAAGTTAGCTCCGAGTCGGATGGAGAAAGTCCCCTCGCTGACGCTCGTTTGCCTCCGCGGTTCCGTCGCGCGGCCTCGGCGGAGGACACGTCGCGAGGCACGCGGACGTACCCCTCGGGCGTGCGCTTCCAGGCCGCCGCGGCGGAGGAGACGCGCAGGTGCCTCCGGAACGGCGCGAGCAGAGCGCGGGGGTCGCCGCGCGTCGCGCGCGGGACCCGTCCGGCGGCGGAGCCGAAAGCGCGCGCCGGCGCGAGCGCGCCGAGCCGCGCCGCGTCGAACGCGATGGCGCCCACCTCCGCGCGCAGACCCGAGGCGGTGACGGGGGAGCCTTGGAGTGCGGTGACGAGCGCGGGGGACAGTCTCCGACAGCACGCCGCCAGCATCAGCCCGCCCGCGTGGCGCGCGCTGCACAATCAGATGGCGCGTCCGCGTGGAAAACCTGGCAGTGCTTGGGCGAACGCCCGGGGCGGCGGAAAGACAGTGCTCCAGAAGAAAGAATCACGTTTTCGTGTAAAAAATACGCTCGCCTCCCCTCCCCTCCGGTCTCATCGCTTGTTCGGCGACGCGCGCGCGATGGCGGCGGCCATGTGCTGCCCCGAGATGGTCCGCCGGATGTTCGGGGACGTCGACACGTTCGGGGACGTCCCCGGGACGTCGCCCGTCCCCGGGGACGACTTCTCGCCGTCTTCTTCGTCGGCTTTTTCGGTTTTAAAAAACGCGCGCGACTTGAAGTAGTTCTCCGCGCCCGCGCCACCCGCGCTCCCGCCGGGCGAGTCCGGGTTCGATCCCCCCGGGTGGGGATCCAGCAGGTGCCTGAGCAGTCTGCGGCCGTGCACGGGGTCGGATTTCTCTATGTTCTCCCGGCTCACGTCGCACACGCGCGCCAAAACGCCGAGCACGGCGCCGGCGTCGTCGGCGGCGGCGGGGGCGCCCTCTTTGTACAGCGCGACGAGCGGATCGATCACGCCGCGTCCGCTCATGCGCCGCCGGTTCGAGGGTTGCCACGCCAGAGCCCACAGCGCGAGCGACGCGTCCGCGGCGGCGCGGGTCAACACACCGCGCAACGTCGTCAGACCGGCCAAGACTAAAATCAGGTGTCCGAAAAACGTCTCGCCCACCTTCGCCGCCGTGCCGAGCGGAATCGCCGATCGGGTCTCGTGTCGAGAGAGCTTCTCGTTTGTTTTTTGGTTGACGGCTTCGACCGCCGCCGCCTCGGCTTCCCGCGCCGCGCGCGACGCCGCCGCGGCGCTCACAACGCCGCCGTTGTCGTCCATCTCTAAGTCACCCGCCGGTAACGAGAAGTCGTCTTCTTCGTCGTCCAGGCAGTCGGACATGGCGACGTCCGCGTCGGCGCCCGCTCTATGACGCTTCGCGTCTCGAGCAGCGCTTCCGTCGCGCTCGCCGCGCGTGACGGCGTCGAGCGCGGCGAGCGCCGCGGCTCTCTGCGCGGCGTTCCCGGCGAGCGCGGCGGTCATCAGCGGGAGCACGGCACCGCACCGCGCGGTCGCGATTCGGCCCGCGCGACCGGAAGCTGCGAGTTTCGCCAAACCCGCCGCGGCGGCGCGGTGCGCCACGACGGCGTCCGACTCCAAAAGGCACAGCAGCGACCGCGCCGTGGACATCGCCGCCGACGCGCGTTCGCGCGGGATACGCCCGGCTGTTTCGTCAGCCTGCCCGTCTCCGTCCATAGAGTCTCCATCGAAATCGAGCGGGTTCCCGAACGGGTCAAAGTCTTGCGCTGACACTAAGTTGCTCCCGGAGATGCGCGAGAGAGCCACGGCGCACGCCGCCGCCGTCGCGACGCGCGCGGAGCGAAGGATGGCGGATTCGGCGTTTAACGGAGCGTCCGCGAGCTCGCCTTTTGCGCGACACAGCCTGTCGCTGAGCACCTCCACCGCGCCGCCTCTAAGAAGCGTGGTGAGCGAGTCTCCCGAGCTGGAGAAGGCCTCGACGGCGCGCGCCGCGGCGGCGGCGGTCTCGGCGCGAAGAATCTTCCCGGAGACTCCGGAGACTCCGGAGACGTTCTCTCCGTCGGCGTCGAGCCAGTCGCCGTCGGCGTCCTCGGCGTCCCGCGCTATTATCGCCAGAAGAGGGGGCAGGATGCCCTCCTTGAGAAGCTTCTGCAGGAGCGTATCGTCCGCCTTGAGCAGCCGCAGCGCCGTGAGCGCGCCCACCTTGTCCTCCAGCCCCACGTTCTGTACCACGATGTGGATCAGCCGCAGGAGCTGCTGGCCCCGGCGCGTGGCGGTGAACGGCGCGCCGGGGCCCTCCGCGGCGACCGCGAGGTCGCGCAGCTTCACGCACGCCGAGCGCGTGGACTCGGGGTCGCCGCCGCGCAGGTCCATGGCGTACCTGTCGGTTCGAGGCGAAGGCGAGGGGGGAGAGCGTCGGACGTCAGTCGAGTCGCGCGAAAGAAGAGCCGCGACCGCGTAGGTTTACGCGCGGCGTCGGAGCGAAAACGGTCGAGGCGGGGATGTCCGCGCGCGGCGTGTCCGCGCGTCGCGACGCACCCGGCGAGCGTGGCGTGCGAGTAGTCCGTGGGGGTCTCGCCGGAGTGGGGGGACGAGGTTTCGTCCCCCGAGGCGGTCGCGACGCGTATCGCCTGCATATCGGCGCGCGCGCGGCAGGGATCTGACCCTGCACCTTTTCGCGGACGACGTCATCTCATTCGCCGACGACGCGAGTTTCGACTTTGTCGAGCGTGCGTTTTGGCGTTCGGCGGGTGTGGGTTTCCAAGACGCACAGTCCGTCGGCGCGGAAACAGACGGCTGAGAACGCGCGCTCGGCGTTTCAGCGGAGCGTGCCGGAATCGATTGACGGACGCCTCTCCGCAGCCGTCGCGCTTCGCCGGCGCACAACGCCGCGCGCCTCGGTTCGAGCTCCCGCCCCCGCGACTCTCGAAACTCCCGTGAACGTGCGTTCGGTCCCTCGGCGAGCACGCCTCACTCGCGCACGCACGTTCACGGGCGCGCCGACGAACCCCGCCGCCTCGTCGAAATCGCCGCCGGAGATGATTGCCAAGCCGGTGTCGCTGAAGAAGGCGAAGAAGGCGGCGAAGCAGCGCGCCGCCGCGGAGGCGAACGCGGCGCGCGCGGAGGCGTTCATGGCCGCCAAGGACGGCCGCGCGGAAGCGCCGAACAAGCGTAAGGCTGAGAGCGACGACGAGGAGCTCGCGCACGACGCCCTGGAGGCGGCGGTGCAATCCGGAGCCGCCGCCGCCGAGCGCAAGGCTGCCAAGAAGGCGAAAAAGGCGAAGAAGGAGCGGCGCGCGCCTGAAGACGACGACGACGTCGTGGACGGGGACGCGAAGAAACCGAAGAAGCCGAAGAAGTCCACCACTACTGGCGAAGACGACCATGACGCGCTGGAGGAACGAGACGGCGTTCCCAGCTCCGACGAGTCCTCCGACGCCGAGGCTATCGCCGCGTTCGTGGAAGAGCACCAGATCAAAGTCCCCGCGGACGCGCCGAAACCGTTTATCACGTTTCAAAGCGCTCCGTTTCCGAAGCGCCTAACGGCGGCGCTTTTGAAACAAGGGTACAAGACCCCTTCCCCGATCCAAGCTCAGGCTTGGCCTATCGCTTTAACAGGGAAAGACATCGTCGCGGTGGCCAAGACGGGAAGCGGCAAGACGTGCGGCTTTTTGTTACCCGCGTTGTGTCGCATCGTTAAAAACGGAGCGTGCGCGGCGCCCGAGATGGAGATGTGCGATGGGCGATTCCGCCCGGCGGCGGTGACGCCCTCGGCGATCGTGCTGGCGCCCACGCGCGAGCTCGCGATCCAAATAGGGGACGAGTGTTTGAAGTTTTGCCCCGCCGCGGGTGCGAAGGTGGTCACGCTGTACGGCGGCGCCAGCAAAGGGGACCAGCTCCGCGCGTTAAGAGCGGGCGCCGACATCGTCGTCGCCACGCCAGGAAGGCTCAACGATTTCCTCGCGCCGCCTCCCGGTTTCTCCGCGCCCGTGCGCGCCACGCACGCCAAGTACGTCGTGCTGGACGAGGCGGACCGCATGCTGGACATGGGCTTCGAGCCGCAGATCAAGAAGATCCTGAAGCTGTGCCCCTCCGCGCGCCAGACGCTGATGTTCACGGCGACGTGGCCGGAGGCTGTGCGCAAGATCGCCGAGCAGTTCACGGTGGACCCCACGCACGTGCGCATCGGCGACGGCGGCACGAGGCTCACCGCCAACACCAGCATCACGCAGACGGTGGAGATCATCGACGAGGACTCGAAGCTAGATCGTGCCATCGCGGTGCTCAAGAAAAACATCACGGACGGCGCTCGAGGCATCGTCTTTTGCGGCACCAAGCGCCGGTGCGACTTTCTCGACCGCAAAATCAAAGCCTGCGGCTTGCGAAGCGCCGGCGCCGTGCACGGCGACAAAGACCAAGCCGAGCGCGAGTACAGTTTGGATCTGTTCCGCAAAGGTAAGGCGCCTCTGTTGGTCGCCACGGACGTCGCCGCGCGCGGTTTAGACATTCCAGGCGTCGCGTTCGTGTTGGTGTACGACTTCCCGTTGCAGACGGAGGATTACGTGCACCGCATCGGGCGCACCGGAAGAGCGGGCGCCGTGGGTAATTCCCACTGCTTCTTCACCGACGACAACAGGCACGCCGCAAAAGAGCTCGTGCAGATCCTGGAGGGCGCTAAACAGGAGGTCCCGGACGCGCTACGGGACATGGCGGATAAACAGGGGAGGCGCAAGGGAGGGGGCAGGGGCGGCGGGCGCGGG